>Ga0247842_10002236_pt1 | contig 29332 bp, 23 predicted proteins | sample LaCruzMarch2015__3_FD_192411 | JGI IMG/M metagenome (GOLD analysis project Ga0247842, IMG submission 192411) | Freshwater microbial communities from meromictic Lake La Cruz, Castile-La Mancha, Spain - LaCruzMarch2015_19m | ecosystem: Environmental > Aquatic > Freshwater > Lake | place: Spain...
CACCTGTTATTGCAACCATCGTGGTAACCCCTCATTTCACCAATGACGGTGTAACCTGCGACGGTCCGGCCAAAACATTTACCATAACGGTCAACCCGACAGCAGTAATGACCGATCCCTCTGACCAGGTAGTTTGCAACGGAGCTTACACGACTGTTGCATTTGCAAGTGAATATACCGAAGGGGAAGTTACATATACCTGGGCTAATACCAACACTTCTGTAGGCCTTGCCGCAAGCGGAACTGGAAACATCGCCTTCACGGCAACCAATACTACTGCTTCACAGATAACCGCCACCATTGGGGTAACTCCGGTTTTCACCTATGGAGGGACAAGTTGTCCGGGTGTGCCACAGACCTTTACAATTAAAGTTCAACCAGTGGTTGTTCCTTCGGTGACGGGTTCTGCTTCGGTATGTAGAGGATCCTCCGGTATGATATATACTACCGAAGCCGGTATGAGCGGGTATAACTGGACAATATCAGGCGGGACCATTACATCCAATGCGGGAAACATTATTCAAGTTACCTGGAATACAGCCGGAGCCCACTGGGTGAAGGTTAATTACACAAACAGCAATCATTGTTCGGCCATTATTCCAACACAATATAATGTCACTGTGAATCCGGTACCGGTTCCAGCAATTGTAACAGGTCCTTCTGCAGTTTGCGGAGGAAATACCGGCGTTACCTATACAACCCAGTCAGGTATGACCAATTACTTGTGGACTGTTTCAGGTGGAGGTAGTATTATCGCAGACGGAACATTAGTAAATGATCATATCACCATTAGATGGAATACCAGCGGTACCAGATGGGTGAAGATTAATTACACAAATGGGAATGGATGTACTGCAACAGCTCCGACACAATATAATATAATGGTAAATGCTTTACCAGTAGCCAGTGCAATAACAGGAGGGAATGCAGTTTGTATGGGCAGTTCTTTAATGTTGAATTCACATGCAACAGGGACAGGAACTTTAACATATACCTGGGCTTCGTCAAATCCGGGAGTAGCATCTGTGGATAATTCAGGTGTTGTTACTCCGGTAACTGCAGGAAATACAAACATTAGCTATACTGTTACTGATGGAAGTGTAACTCATTGTCATGCAACATCAGCAACCCATGCGGTTGTGGTTAATTCTTTACCGGTTGCGGGAACAATAACAGGAGGTGATGCAGTTTGTTTAGGAGGTTCTTTAATGTTGAGTTCAAATGCAACAGGGACCGGAACTTTAACATACGCCTGGTATTCATCAAGTCCAGGAGTTGCATCTGTGGATAATTCAGGCGTTGTAACACCGGTATCTGCAGGAAATACAAACATTACCTATACAGTAACTGATGAAGGTTCGACTCATTGTCAGTCAACATCAGCAAACTATATGGTTGTCGTTAATTCTTTACCGGTTGCCGGAGCGATTACAGGAGGTGATGCAGTGTGTTTGGGGAGTTCTTTAGCTTTAGGTTCAAATGCAACAGGGACAGGAACTTTGACGTACTCCTGGGCTTCATCAAATCCGGGAGTAGCATCTATGAATAATTCAGGTGTACTAACACCCATATCCGCTGGAAATGCAAACATTACTTATACGGTTACTGACGGAAGTCCGACTCATTGTCAGGCAACATCGGCAACCCATGTTGCTGTAATTAATTCTTTACCGGTTGCGGGAGCAATAACAGGAGGAGATGCTGTTTGTTTGGGAGGTTCTTTGATTTTGGGTTCAAATGCAACCGGGACAGGAACTTTGACTTACACCTGGACTTCATCAAATCCGGGAGTTGCGATTGTAAGCAATTCAGGAATTGTAACAACCGTATCCTCAGGAAAGGCAAACATTACCTATACTGTTACTGACGGAAGTACTACTCATTGTCAGGCAACATCAGCAACCTATGAGGTAGAAGTTTATGCATTACCGGCTGCTTTATCCGGTACTGACAGGACAATCTGCATTAACGCAGCCACAACCCTTGGCGGAGCATCCGTTACTGGTAGTACTTATCGATGGAGTTCTGCTCCGGCCGGATTTACTTCAACATTAGCCAACCCTACTGTCACACCGACAGTATCTACAACCTACACGCTGACTGAAACTGTCACCGCGACAGGATGTACCAATACGCACAATGTTATGGTCACGGTAAATCCACTTCCTGTCCCGACCATATCAGGTCCTGCAACAGCATGTACCGGTGCAGCGGGTGTAACTTATTCTACGGATGCATCCATGACCGGATATGTTTGGACTGTCTCAGCAGGAGGTAATATAACCTCCGGTTCAACATCTGATATAATTACAGTGAGCTGGAATACAGAGGGGGCAAAGAGTGTGGCAGTTAACTATATCAATGCAAACGGTTGTTCTGCTGTGGCTGCATCAGTAAAAAATATCATTGTCAATCCTTCACCCGGTAATGCCGGGAGCATTAGCGGAACGACCTCCATTTGCGGGGGTTTGCAAGGTGTCGCCTTTTCAATACCCAAAATTCCCAATGCTTTGGCCTATGTATGGGCACTTCCGTCAGGCGCAACAATTGCCAGTGGCGATGGTACTCCATCCATCAAAGTAAATTTTGCTTCAAATGCATCTTCCGGGAATATCTCTGTGTATGGGAATAATGCCTGTAGCAATGGGCAAACATCAGGTATTGCCATTTTAGTTACTCCGCAGCCCGATGGCGCAGGAGTGATTACGGGTCCTGGAACTTTTGGTCGTGGAACTACTGGTGCGATCTATTCAGTCGAACCAATTGCCAATGCTTCAAACTATATATGGTCATTGCCTGCAGGTGCAAACATTATTTCAGGAGCCAACACCAGAAGTATAACAGTTGACTTCAGCATGAACGCTGTATCCGGAAATATCACCGTTTACGGATCGAACTCCTGCGCAAGCGGCGCATTATCACCAAACCTCGCGGTTACAATGCCTGAGGCACATTTTGGGGTTTACCCTGTACCTAGCAACGGATTGTTCAATGCCACAATCTCATCCCCAACCGAGACAACCTTCAGTATCAATATCTACAACCATTTAGGTAATAAGATAATGGAGATCAGGGACGCAAGAACAACAGGAGGTAAATATCTCAGGGCCATTGATCTGCGGCCAATACCAAGCGGAATATATTACGTGGAATTCCGGAACGGTCAGTTTAGGGAAATCCGAAAAGTACTCGTGAACAGATGACAAGTATTGCAATGTAACAAACTATACATGATGAAATGGGCTGAACCGATAGTCAGCGGAACTAAAGCCCTGTATATTCCAGTCCAATGCAAAACATTGGGCTGGATATATCAAATAGTGTTTTCGCCCTGATAACGCATTATAGTTAGTTGATTAATTACAATGACGTTTTAAAATGCAAAATGCAGGAATAATATATTTGCATTTTGCATTTTTACCTTTACATTTGGTAGTTTGCGGGATTATTCCTTATTTGGGCAAAATTGTTATATTTGACCCGGTAGTTTTATTATTATTGCGATATGAATATTGAAAACATTAGCATTAAGAGAGATGCAGTAAGAGAGAATATTCTTAAAATAGCTCAGGAGATTTTCAGCAAATTCGGGTATAAGAAAACCACGCTGGACGACATTGCCAATGCTGTCAGAAAAGGCAAAAGTTCACTATACTATTATTTCAGCAGCAAAGAGGATCTTTTTCAGGAGGTTATTCAAAAGGAGGCAGATATTCTACGCGAAGAGTTATCAAAAGTGTTACAGAAAAATATCGATCCGGCAGAGAAATTAAGAGACTACGTAATGACTAAAATTACGACCTACAGACAACTTGCCAATTTTTACAATGCAATTGAAAACGATACTGCGGCCGTCGAGTTTATTGATAAAATAAAATCGCAGTACTATCAGGAAGAGATACGTATGATGAAAAGAATCCTGCTTGAAGGGGCGCGCCAGCGGAAATTTATTATAAAGGATTTTGCCCTGGTGGCTATTGGAATCACAACTGCCATTCGCGGACTCGAAATGCCGCTGTCTGCCGGACCATATCGTTCCACAGACCTTGAAAAGAGTGTAGATTCAATCGTGAAAATAATTTGTTACGGTATAATGAAAAGAGATTAAACTATTCTTTCAATGGTTCTTTTTTGTTATCTGCTCTTGGAATCTCTTTGGGAGAATCAACAGATGGTTCGTCGTCTTCTTTTATAGCTTTCTTAAAGTCTTTCATTCCTCTACCAATACCACTCATGAGTTCCGGTATTTTTTTGCCACCAAAAAGGAGCAACAGGGCTATAACTACAATGAGAATGTGCCCACCTGAAATTGCCAGTAAAATCATTATTTCGAGATTATTTGTTTAATTGCAAAGGTAGTAATTCCAATGATATATTATTCTGCCTTAACCGGAAATATTTTAATCATTAATTTGTAACCCTAAAATTTCCCCTGATACCATTTCCAAAAATCATTTCCGTTGGCATAAATTAGCAATGAGAAAAGTATTACCATCCCCACAATCTGGGCATATTCAAGGAATTTGTCACTGGGTTTCCGCCCTGTTACTATTTCGAAAAGAAGAAAAAGAACATGGCCCCCATCGAGGGCTGGTATTGGAAGAATATTCATGACCGCAAGGATAATGGAAAGAAATGCAGTAAGGTTCCAGAATGATTCCCAGTCCCATACACTTGGGAAAATATTACCGATCGCAATAAATCCTCCCAGCGACTCATAGGCTTTTGTTTCGGGTGTAAAAAGTAACTTAAATTGTTTCAGATAGTTACCAACTGCATGATACCCTTTGTAAATCCCGGCAGGAATTGATTCAATAAATCCGTAACTAATTGTCTTAAATTCAAATAAACCATCAATATTATACTCCCGCTGTATTCCCAGCATCCCGGTCTTGCCAATGTTCACCGGAACTGTTTTTTCAATTCCACCACGTTTTATCAGAAGACTTATTGTTTTGCCTTTCGATATGGATAGCGTATCAGCAAACTGATCATAAAATTGAAACCCTGAACCGTTAATTGTCAGAATTTCATCACCTATTTCCATACCGGAATCCCTTGCTGGTGAGTCTTTGGCAAAACCAATTACCTTACAAACATACGGAACCCTTAATGTAATAATGTATTTGTCCTTAAGGAGCTTAGAAATTATTTCGTCTTTGACCGGAATAACGACAGATTCTTCGTTTCGGATCACCTCAATGGTTTTAGCACCGTTAAGTACAATGACGGAAACTATTTTATTGAAATCATCGACCTCTTTCCCATCAACTGAGACTATTTTATCACCGTTACGAAGACCCATCTCTTTACCGGTCTCACTAACAGCAATTCCGTATTTCACATTTTTTGTCGGGAGATACTGCTCCCCCCAAACATAGAGGACTCCGGAATAAAGTACGACAGCAAGAATGAGATTAAACAAAACACCTCCGATCATAATGATCAATCGTTGCCATGAAGGTTTGGACCGAAACTCCCAGGGTTCAGAAGGCAATTTCATCTGTTCCTTATCCATAGACTCATCAATCATTCCCGAGATCTTCACATAACCGCCCAGCGGCAGCCACCCAACACCGTATTCGGTATCTCCTTTTTTAAACTTGAAAAGTGAAAACCACGGATCGAAAAAGAGATAAAACTTCTCAACTCTGCATTTAAAAGCCTTGGAAAAAATAAAATGTCCAAACTCATGTATAATGACTAATATTGATAGGCTTAGAATTAATTGTGCTGCTTTAATAAGAATAACCATATTTATAACTATATCAATGTTTTAGTTGTAACCTGCCAACTGTCTCGCAGGCATATCTGCGTGCTTCAATATCAGTGGCAATATAATCTTCGAGAACAGGATTTAAAATGAAAGTCGATTTTTCCATAACCTGCTCATTAACAAGCCATATATCAGGGAAAGAGATTCTCCCGTTGATAAAAGCTTCAACAGCCATTTCATTGGAGGCATTAAGGATGCAAGCCAGATTTCCCCCCTTTTGCAACGCTTCGTAAGCAAGTGCAAGGTTACGAAAATTTTTTGTATCGGGAGAGGAAAATGTTAACGTTGGGAAATTGGCAAAATTCAATCTCGGAAAATCGTTGCAGATCCTTTCAGGGAAGCCAAATGCATATTGAATTGGTAGCCGCATATCAGGCATTCCGAGCTGGGCCTTAACTGATCCATCACAGAATTGAACCATCGAATGGATGATACTCTGTGGATGTACAACAACATCAATCTGCTCCGGTTTTAATCCAAAAAGCCATTTTGCCTCTATAACTTCAAATCCTTTGTTCATTAAGGTTGATGAATCAATGGTTATTTTTGCACCCATCTCCCAGCTAGGGTGTTTTAATGCTTCTTTTGGTGTTACTGCTGAAATCATTTTATTATCCATCCCGTGAAACGGCCCTCCTGAGCAGGTTAGGATCACCTTTTCCACCGTATTGAAAAATTCACCTGCAAGACATTGAAAAATCGCTGAGTGTTCAGAATCAACCGGCAAAATTTCCACCTTATTCTCGATAGCCAGCCTGTTAATCAGGTCACCAGCCACAACCAGGGTCTCTTTATTTGCAAGGGCTATTTGTTTTTTAGCTTTAATTGCATTGATAGTCGGAATAAGACCCGAATAACCAACCATTGCTGTCAGGACCAGATCAATACTTTTCATATCCACAACCTGGGCCAAAGCATTTGAACCAGCATAAACTTTTATTCCATCATCAGCAAGTGCCTGATTCACAATTCTGTATTTTTCTTCATTGGCAATCACAACAACATTTGGATGGAATTTTTTAGCCTGTTCAATTAACAATCCGACATTGTTATAGGCAGTCAACACCTCAACTGTGAATCTGTCAGGATTATTATCAATAACTTCAAGTGCCTGCTGCCCGATTGAACCGGTAGAACCAAGTATCGCAATATTCTTCATACAAACAGATTAGAATTTGATGTACTCTTCGGGATTGATGGACACACCGTTTAACCACATTTCGAAATGCAAATGAGGACCTGTAGTCTCTTTACCGGAGTTACCCATAATCGCAATAGCCTCGCCCGCCCGAACTTTATCACCCTGAATCTTAAGAAGTTCAGCATTGTGACGATAAACTGTAATAAGGTTTTGCTCGTGCTGGATATAAATTACATATCCTGTATCTATCGTCCATCCTGAAAATATTACGGTTCCATCGAGGGCGGCAGATATTCTTGAATTTGGTTTTCCAACAACATCCACCCCTAAATGCCTGTTAATTAAATCATGTTTTCCGGTAACCATCCCGTTAAGGGGCGGAAAAAATAGTAAACCTGCAACTCCTCCTCTTGCCGCCTGACTTGAATTTATCCCAAGATTAATCTTCTCCTGGGCAATTTCATCTTTGAACAGACTGTCATGATCATAATTCTTAAGTTGAACCTGATCCGGCCGGACTACTGTTCCCCGTTTGACAGCAGTATCTGACGGGGTCTCGCCGGCAAGCATTGCCCTGAAGTCGTTAAAATACCGGTCCCGCCTTTGAATCTCCAGGTCTAACGAGTCTACAACAAGAACATTATGTATAAGCATCTGCCTCATTTTCCCGGTAGGATATCCAGGTATATACTCACGTAAAGGGGTAAATGCAATTAAAATAGTAACACCTGTGATGATGAATATAACTGCAAATACAAGAGCCATCAACATAGTCCGGGCTGTAAACCTTACTTGCCTGATAATATGAAGATTGAGATCATTGAATATGACAATCCGGTAGGGGTTCTGAAAAACTTTTTTTATTTTATCCCGCTTCCTTTCTTTCTGCATCACATTAACTTTTCTTGAGCGTTCAAACTTACGTGAAAATAATTCGATACACAAAGATTTGAATCAAATTCTACCCTAACTTTAATGGCGATTTTGTTAATTTTGCCTTTCCAGGCAGAAGTCTAAAATATGCTATTCATTATTTTTTTATGCCAATTAAGGTTTGAATAACAAGACAATGGATTTCCCAAAACCCTGGGGGGGGTGTTATTTGAATAACCGTCCCGATAATCGGGATGGTAACAAATAACCCTCGAATCCACAGCCCAGAAGGGCTGAACATTTCTTATTAAAGTTCAACCACTTCGTGGCTGGCTTGATTTAGACGTTTGATCCGTGGGCTATCACCCCCGGTTATTGAGATTTAGCCACTTTGTGGCATTATATTTTAACTCTTTATTCGCATTAATAGATTTATGAAATTTCAGAAAATGCACGGACTAGGGAACGATTTCATTTTGCTGGATGAGATCGAACCGTCAAAATTTGATTTGAAAGCGTTAGCAATCAGATTATGTGATCGTCATCAGGGGATTGGCGCAGATGGTGTAATCCTGATTCTTCCCTCTGAAAATGCGGATGTGAAAATGCGGATCATTAATTCGGATGGGAGCGAAGCCAATATGTGTGGTAACGGTATAAGGTGTTTTGCCAAATATGTTTATGACAATAAAATAAACACTGCTAAGTCTTTCACTATCGAAACTGGGGCCGGGGTGATGATCCCTGAACTGATTGTTGAGGATGAAAAGGTTTCATTTGTAAAAGTGAATATGGGTGCCCCAATTCTTGAACGGCATGCAATCCCGATGAAAGGGGCAGCAGGAAAGGTGATAAACGAACCGTTTCAAGCCGGAGGAGAGGAATACAGGATCACAAGCTTGTTGATGGGCGTTCCCCATACAATTGTTTTTGTTGACGATCTAGCGAATACAAATATTGTTACGCCCGGACGGCAAATTGAGAAAAATCCGGTTTTCCCTGAAGGGACTAACGTAAACTTTGTAGAGGTTGTTAATGATAAGGAAATAAAGGTGAGGACCTGGGAGCGTGGAGCAGGAAGCACACTCGCATGTGGAACAGGAAGTTGTGCGGCTGCCGTAGCTTCTTTTCTGAATGGAAAAACCGGTAAAAAGGTTACGGTTCACCTAACCCTGGGTGATCTTCTTGTTGAATGGACCGAAGAAAGTGTGTACATGACCGGAACTGCAAATCATGTTTTCTCAGGAGAGATATCATTATAATGAAGAATTTGTCAACACAAACATCAAACAGATATAAAGAAATTAATGTCCAATAATATGGAACTTGAAGATAAACACAGGGCATCATTTTTAATTGGCCTGGTATTTGTTATTATTGGTTTATTGGCCAAATCAGTTTACCGTAATTACGTCAATAGCAATGGAATTGATGATTTTGGACTGGCCGGCTCTTTGCCCAGTTTTCTGTATGTGATTGGATTCTCACAGTTACTGATGATACGCCCGGTCAGGTATCCGGGGTTGATCATTTCCGTTGTAACCCTCGGATCAGTAATCTATGAGTTCAAACAATTTCATGAGTCAGGCAAACTCGATACCAACGATATTATCGCTTCGCTCGCCGGAGGTGCAATTTCGCTTTTTATACTCTATCTGGTGTTAAAGAAGTTTCAAAATCAGGAAAAAAGACCTTGATTCCCATTTGCTTAACCTTAGTACAAAGCATAGTCCCCCTGGGTTCAACCTAATTACCGTAAATCAATAAGGTGATAACGTCGATTTTTCCTTCGCCCTCAATATTCTCTTATGTAACTTCAATATTTCGCGCAAATGAACGCACAGTAACGCAAAGTTTTTCATTATGTCCTTTGCGCCTTGGCGGTCCTGGCGCGAAACTTTTTAAGTTATACGTTTATGGGCTTTATAAACCCAATACTGAGGGACTACTAAGATTACCCTGGCAGATAAGGTTTTAAAAACAATATTTTTAACATCAAAGCTGCTGTGGCATAAAACCATCATTCAGCCAATAAATCATCAGTCAACTTATTGAATTCACCTTTAAAATCTTCATAGAATTTCCCGGTGGCGGGACCATTAAATCCGGTATGAACTTGTCGTACCTTCCCTTTCCTGTCGATAAATATCGTAGTTGGGAAAGCTGAAATACCGTTTAAGGCTGGCAAAGCTTTGGATGCCGACGCTGTTCCCGCCTGACCGGCAAAAAGGACTTCATATTGGATATCAAGTCGTTTTTTCAGGTTTGATAGCGATTCTTTTGCATAGTCAAAATTATTTTTCCTTTCAAACCCGAGTCCGATTATCTCGACACCACGCTTCCGGTTTTCTTTATACCATGATGACAAAAATGCATTCTCGTCGAGACAATTCGGGCACCAGCTTCCCAGAATAGTAACGATTACAACTTTCCCTTTATAAATTGGATCAGATAATGAGACAAGCTTCCCGTTAAGGTTCGGAAAAGAAAAATCAATGGTGGTATAACCCTCTCTGAGATATGATGCAGCGTAAGGATCGGGCAATTTTGCATTCGGATTGCGTTTACCCTCGATCCGCGATGTCTGACGTGGTGTAATAAATTCGCCTGAAAATGTGCTGTCGTTCAAAAAACCACCTTTGCACAGATAGGGTGTTGAACCTCCAAATGCCGACATGGCAAATTTTTTCCCATAGACGACCCCTTCGAAAAAACGGTAGTCGCCCGTTGCAGTAAGAATTGATCCGGTCAGTAATGACTCCTTCTGATCAAAAACAGCTACAGTTTTTTCTGTATTATCAGTATCAATAATATTCATATCCCATGTTCCTGTCAGCGAAACCGAAGGGGGCATGCTACTTTCGGAAAATCTTGGCTGATCGCCAAATTCAGCTGTAAAAGGAATTCCGGCGACTGGTTTATCAGTACCAACTTTCACAAGTTGTCCTTTTAAAGTGTTTTCAGTCAACCTGGCTTTCAAAACAGAAGAGTAAAGATCAATTGGAATGGAAACCGAATCGTTGCTGTAAATGATATTTTTAAGTTGAAACCGGTCTTTCCCGTTAATCAGGTAAATTGATGCACTCCCCGCACTCTCCCCTTTAACTTCAAATACAAATGGAATTTCGTTTTCAGGAAGAGTAAATATTCCTCTCCACAACCCCTCTTTTAATTGTTTGGTCCCTGGCCGGCACGAGGTTATTATTTCAAAAACAAAAAGGGCAATTATTGAAATTATTAATTTTAGATTTTTCATAACGGAACTTTCACATTTTTACAAATCCATAAAATAATCTCTATTAATAAGCTCCCAGGAATTTGTGACCATCGAAATGAACAAGATGATCAGGATTGTCCGCAATCCAAACTTCAGTTTCCCAAGCCACATCCATTATCCATTTTTTGAAATCTTGCCTGGTCAAAAAACTGGTTACAAAAATAAATTCTGCATTACAGTCCTTTAAAATCTTTTTAAGTTCCAAAACCCTTGTTTCACTCATTGGTCCAGAACTGTGAACCGCTTCAATTAAATAAAGCCAATTATTCTTTGTGCTAAATGCTATTATGTCTGGTAATTCATCATGAGAAAGTTCAAAGAATTTCAATTTTTTTAGTTCCGCCTCTTCAATATGAAGTATTTTGTTTGTAGTGTCACCTATGTAAAGAACCTTGCAGTCACTTCCAAATCTAGGTAGGAACTCCTCGATTATTGCTTTTTGCAAAATATTGTGTTCTCCAAGTGAAAGTTCCAAAAGCTTACCATTTGGTAGTTTGACAGGAATTTTTCGAATGTCTCTTTTCCTTGCAAGAATTTCAGAAAGTGGAACTTTGTTTTTATTAAATGATAGCAACGAGTTGCTCCACTTATCTGTTTTGTAGGTTAAGATTAACTCTTTAATTTTGGGATTCAATGCATAACCTCTTGTTGGATCATTTGTTGCTGAGCCTTTATTTACACCACTGTTTACGACAATATCCGCAAGAACTAATAATTTCAAGTCTTTTCTTCTTATATCGTCATAAGAACCGGGTGAAATATTTTCATTGAAGTTTTTGTTCACAAAACTAATTATGTCTCGTGATTTTAGATTTGCATTTAATTTTGCATTCTTCCAGTCTTTTGTGACACCAGCTACAGCAAGAAAGCAAACAGCCATTTTTTCTAATCCTCGTTCGGTTTTGGTATTCATTGGAATTCCAACACTTTCCAAAATGTCAAGTGCTTCATTTATTATTTTTTGAATTGATTTAGATTTGTTGCTTTTAGGGATATAGTTCTTCATATTAAAAAAGGGTCAGTACTTGGTTAGGTAGCAAATTTTTTTCAATGATTTCTTTACGTGAATATAATTCGTCCAATTGATAACATTCCTTTAATGCCAAAGCCATCTGATATGCTAAAAGGGGAGGAACTGCGTTCCCAATTTGATTAAAACGCTGTGTTTCATTTCCTGTGAATTCAAACCAATCAGGGAAACTTTGTAATCGTGCTGCTTCTTTGTGCAATAATCTTCTACGTCTACCATCTTTCAGTTTTACGCGTTGCATATCTCCTGTAGCCCCGGCAAGATTTCTGCATGTCAATGTTCGGGATGGTCGGTCTGCATATAAATCTCGCGGATTAATACACGAAGATGCTTTTTCATATTTTGCTACATACGCATCCATTGAAGCTGTGAAAAATTTACTTTCAGGGGGTGTCGTGAACATTATGTCTCCTATTGCTTCGCCTACTGTAATTTTTTTATGATTAATCTTTGGAAAGTTAAATTTTGCTCTATGTCCGCATACAAACAATCGTTCCCTATTTTGAGGAACTCCAAAATTTACAGCATTTAATAGTTTGAAATCAATCATATATCCGAGTTTACCAAGTTCTGCGAGAACCAGGTCAAAATACCATTTGTTTGTATATAATAATCCACGAACATTCTCGAACATAAAAACCTTAGGTTGCAATTTTTTTACAGCATTAATAAAGATTGGGAATCCGTCTCTTGCGTCCTCAATTCCTTTTTGAAGTCCTCCAACACTGAAAGGTTGGCAAGGTGGACCTCCAATTATAATGTCTGCATTAGGATACTCAAAATCAAGGTCGAGTTTTACAGCAATGCAGCTTCCAATTAAATTTCTTCTGTATGTTGCAGAAGCTATAATGTCCATTTCATAGCCAATAGTCTTGTATCCAGCAGCCTCAAAACCCAATGACAATCCACCGCAACCTGCAAACAAGTCAAGTACAACCTCCTTTTGTGTTATATTTGGTTTGAGCGTACTATTTATGTATTCTATATAATTTGTCATTACTTTTGAAGACAATATTTTTTCAATGTTAATAATCTCAGCAAAGATATAACAATTTGACAGGAGAGAAGACAATATCTCAAGCTCTTTACAAAGCTTTGATTCAGAATATGATTCATATTTTGAAAATATTGTTTATGAGAATTTTAATGAAGTCATACTTAATGAACCTGCTACCATTTTATCGTTGAAAAAATCGGTTTTATCGGTTTCAACTTTTAATCCGAGTGCATAAATTAAAGGCAGATAATGGTCAGGTGTTGGAACTGCCAGTTGAATCGCCCTGATCTGTTTATTGTAACTAATAACAGGTTGGTAATTTCCATCCAAAACCCACTGGTTAATTTTGTTTTGTGCCTCTATTGCCCAGTCAAAACCATAATTATCCTTATCGAAATTCTGCCAGTCAACAAGGCCCAGATTGTGAATGATGTTGCCGCTGCCAATAATCAGAATGCCCTTATTGCGTAATGAACCAAGCTGTTGTGCAATTGCGAAATGCCAATCAGGAGATTTGGTATAATCGATGCTTAGTTCAATAACCGGAATATCGGCTTCGGGGTACAAATGTTTAATAACGCTCCATGCCCCATGGTCGAGTCCCCATTTTTCGTCAGGTTCAACCGTCACCGGACTTAACAGCTGTTTTGTCTCTTCTGCAAGTTCGGGACTTCCCGGTGCCGGATACTGTACATCATACAATTCCCTGGGAAATCCACGAAAGTCATGAATAGTGGGAGGAATTTTCATTGAAGTAACTTTAGTCCCGTTTATATACCAGTGTGCCGAAATACATAAAATCGCATTTGGTATCGGCAATGTTTTGGCAACCGTGCGAAAACCATCAACAAATTGATTTTCCTCGATTGCATTCATCGGACTTCCGTGCCCAATGAATAGAACAGGCATTTTTTCAGAATTTGGAAAAACATCCGGATTCCGATGCAAATCATTAATATTCATTTATCTGATTCTTTAAAAATGAAACAAATTTGAAATGGCATACAAAGGAACAACATGTATCCTGTAAAACGCCGAAAAATTTTCCAGAGACAACCTTATTCCAAAAGTTGTTTTCTTTAATCCGGATAATTGTTGAAATATGCCGATGTCGTGTAAAAGAGCTTTAAACATTTTGTAAATACATTTTTCTTTAATTCTATCAGGGCATCCTCATTGTTGGCCAGAAGAAATTCGTCAAACGACATAGGGTACATATAGACAGAACGGATACGGCCAACACCCCAGGATGTTAGATCTTCCAAAGCAAATTCAAGCAACGAACCTGTAGCAATAACGTGCAAGCCCGGTCTCGACTCATAAAAAAAACGGAGCGATTGTATTGCCTTTGGGCAACTTTGAATTTCATCAAAAAAGAGCAGGGTTTTACCGTCAATAATAGGAATTCCGTAATAAGCAGACAGATTGGTGCAAATTCTGGCAGGGTCAGGATTCTGATCAAAGAAATGCCGGTTAATTAAATATCAGGGCGAATTTAAAAACATTTCAATTAATAATCAAGGCAAATTTGAGGAAATAACATTAAATAGTCAGGGCAAGCTTGTCCATTTTTTTGTTGAAGTTATAATTTCCTTATCAGAGGTATACATGAAATAATGCCGGATTTTATATATTATTTACGGTATATCGTAAATATGTATCAAATATTGGCTATATTTGCGTTATACAATAAATAAGAAACAATGAAATATATTGTACGACCTGTTTATACTGACAGAATTAAACCATTCATTGGAAAGCAGATTATAAAAGTACTTACCGGACAACGTAGGGTAGGTAAAAGTTACATCATGTTCCAACTTATGGACTTTATCAGAGAAGAAAATCCATCAGCTAATATCGTTTACATTAACTGCGAGCTGGAACAATTTACTCATTTACAAACCAATAACGATCTGAATGAATACCTCCGCGATAAGTTTACGCAAGAAACGGCAAACTACCTGTTCATTGATGAAATCCAGGAGATTGATTCATTCCAATTAACTCTTCGAAGTTTGTTTGCTGAAGATAAATGTGACATCTTCTGCACCGGAAGTAATGCCCGGATGCTTTCAGGAGAATTAGCAACTTCCCTATCAGGAAGATACATTGAATTTAATGTTCACAGCCTTAGTTTTACAGAATTTCTTGCTTTTCACAAACTAGAGAAAGGGCACGAAAGTTTAATGAAATACCTCACCTACGGAGGAATGCCGTATTTGCCAAATATCGGACTTGATGATGATTTACCGTTTGAATACCTAAAGAACGTTTATTCAACCATCTTGCTGAAAGACGTCGTTTTACGGGGGAATATCCGCAATATCCCCTTTCTTGAGAATCTTGTGATTTATCTGTCAGATAATATCGGAAGTCTTTTTTCTTCAAACAATATCAGTAAGTTCCTTAAATCGCAGCGTATCGAAATTTCTCCCCAACTTACTATGAACTATCTAAAAGCACTTTCGAATGCTTATTTTGTGCATAAAGTGGTTCGCTCCGAAATTGGAGGCTTGAAAGTTTTTGAGATTGGTGAAAAATACTATTTTGAAGATTTGGGTTTGCGCAATTCGCTGAAGGGTTTTAATCGGAAAACGGATATTCACAAACTTCTTGAAAACGCTGTTTATCTTCATCTTTTACATAACGGGTATCGTGTTTTTGTTGGGAAATTGAATACCAGGGAAATTGATTTTGTCGCAGAACGGAACGGTTTAAAAGTTTATGTGCAGGTTTGCCTTCAAATAACGGGAAACTCAACTTTAACCCGTGAATTCGGAAACCTGATGATGATCGGCGATAATTATCCGAAATACGTTATTACACTCAACGACTTGATTGTCGGTAACGATTTTATGGGAATTAAACAAATGAACCTGCACGATTTTCTCTTGTTCGAATTGTAAATTTTGGAAAAGGAAATGCAATTACAAGGTTATTTTCATTTAATTTCAACCAAATATATTTTGTTAGTAATGGATTAATTGTTATATTTGTAATGGATTATATATTGTGTTTGTAACAGAATAAGACTTTATTATGAAATATTCAGAATTGCAAGCAGTTGTAAATGAGCAAAAAGACGTTTTATACTCATTTGAATTAGGAACTAAGAGAGAATTATTGGGATCATTACCAGTTACCAATTCACATGCATTGGTTGTTTCGGGTATTAGGCGTTGTGGGAAAAGTGTATTGCTTCATCAATTTATCAGGAATGAAATTGATGAAGTTTTCTATTTCAATTTTGCGGACATAAGACTTTACGAATTTTCGGCTTCAGATTTTATTTTGCTTGACGAAATAATAAAGGAGAGCAGCAGGAAAATTCTTTTTTTCGATGAAATTCAGATTATCAAGGGGTGGGAGTTATTTGTCAGGCAAAAATTGGATCAATCGGTGAGAGTTATTATTACAGGTTCAAATGCACGCATGTTAAGTGTTGAATTAGGAACAAATCTAACAGGAAGACATATCTCCAAAGAGTTATTTCCATTCAGCTATAAGGAGTTCTGTTCTTTTCACGCCTTGCAATATAACAAGGAAAGTCTTATTTCATTTTTGAATAACGGGGGGTTTCCTGAATTCCTGAAAACCAATAATAGTGAGTTGCTCAGTTTCCTGCTGGAAGATATTATTTATAGGGATATTGCGGCCCGACATGCGATACGGGACATTTCAGGATTGAAAAACCTTTGTATTTATGTAATGTCAAATACTGCGAAACTTGTCAGCCCCAGCAAACTAACAAGTATAATTGGCGTTAAATCCCCATCAACTGTCCTGGAATATTTGTCATATTTTGAATCGAGCTATCTTTTAAATCTGATTCCCCGATTTTCATATTCGGTTAAAGGACAAATGTTGTCAGAGAAAAAGATTTATGTTGTTGATAATGGACTGGTAAATGTGGCATCAATCTCTGCATCTAAAGATATGGGGAGGAAATTTGAAAATGCTGTTTATTGGAGTATCAGGAGGGAAACCAAAAAAATATGGTACTTTTCGGATAGCAACTCAGAATGTGATTTTATTTTCAAACTTAACGATGATTTTTTTGCAATTCAGGTTTGTTATGAAATGAACGGAGATAACCAGGAAAGAGAAATTAACGGACTATTGGCAGCGCTCAAATTTTTTAATCTCAGCGAAGGTGTAATCCTAACAACTGATCAATCAGATACGATTCTCATCGACGGGTATAAAATCAATGTGGTCCCCGCGTACAAGTATAAATCACTAAGAGCCGGGGTAAACACAAAGCCCTGAAATTGTAGTTAATACCTTTATTTATGCAATGTTTTTACGTCGGAAATTAGCCAGACTAAAGGTACATTTTTATCCACTTGAATGCTAAATGAAACACAAGGTGCGTGTACCGTCAGGTACTAAATGTTTAATTCTTTCAGGATTGACATTTCGTATTTAAGGTAATTACGAACAGATTTTGATTTTGTTTTCAAAAAAATATACTATTTACAACATCTCCACATAAATATCAATTGATCCAAAGCCGGTTGCAGATTTTCAGGCAAATCCCGATGAGGAGGATGAAGATTTAAGTTAGAAAAAATTTGGGAATAGGAATTGCAAATTCCATACCTGTTTCCCAAAAATGACATATCCGGGGGAGTGGGTAGATATATATGTTTTAAATATACAAAAAATAGTGAAATTCAAATCATCTATTGAATTAATTCTGCTGGCAAAAGCACTTACTTTTTCGAAGGGTTACATGGCTCATTACAAAACTGCACCAGCGGTTTCCAGCTTTTAGTGCATATCCTGAAGAGCAGGGGTTAAAGCTAAATTTTGCAATAATATTTTGCTGCCTGTTTGGCGGGATTATTTTCCATAATGACCACGGAGGGAATAAATATAGATTTTGTCATTAACAGAGTATATTAAGCGGTGTTCCTTACTGATGCGACGAGACCATTTTCCGGAAAGATTATATTGCAGTGGTTCCGGTTTTCCTATGCCTTCAAAAGGATTTGAACAAATGCTATTTAACAGTTTCGTTATCTTGGTTTGAACAGATTTATTACCGCTCTGTCTCCAATATTGAAGATCTTCAAATGCTTCAGGGGTGAAGATTACTTCCATAAGTGCCTGGGACTGATGGCGATGCCCTTACCCTCTTTGATTGCCTTGTCGCCGCGTTTGATTTTTTCAACCATTGCCGGATTATATGGGTATTCTTCGAATTTAATTACACCCATGCTTTTAAGACCGTCAATAATCTTCATTACGGCCTTATTATCGCTGTCGAAACTAATTATTGCCGTTTTAGTCATCATCAATTCATTTTTATTATAGATGCAAAGATAGTGATTTCCTGCAAAAATTCAGATTATTAAAAGAGTCAAGAGTGAACAGTGGTACATAAATTTTCCTTCAGCAATTGCCAAGGCAATGGATTTTGAGCGTGGTGTGGTTGTTGAGTGGTTTATTGAAGACAAACACAAGATGGTTCTCAAACGGAACGTACCGGTATTGGGTTCTGAGGAAAAAAGCCTCAGACGGATCCATAACCGATGAGATTGCTCACCTATCGGTTGACTCTTTGCAGTTGTATCCGTGATCACTAAAGCTAACAAGAAAATCCGGTTTCAGATTTTCAGGCATATCCCGATGAGAAGGATGAAGATTTAAGTTATATGGATTTTGGAACAGGAATTGCAAATTCCATACCTGTTTCCCAAAAATGACATATCCGGGGGAGTGGGTAGATATATATGTTTCAAATATATAAAAAATAGTGAAATTCAAATCATCTATTGAATTAATTCTGCTGGCAAAAGCGCTTACTTCTTCGAAGGGTTACATGGCTCATTACAAAACTGCGCCAGCGGTTGCCAGCTTTTAGTGCATATCCCGAAGAGCAGGTTTTGCAAATGGGAATTGCAAATTCCCAGCCAATTAACCCCGGATGGCATATCCGGGGTAGCGGGGGTATTCAAGGCGCAGGACAAATTGTTTATAGATGAAACGGATGCATATCCGGAGGCGCAGGATTTTCTGAAAATGAAAATTTCTGACAACGTGATCTACTTTTGATAGAGCTCAGATTGCATCAATAGTTTACAAAAAAACAATTTAATCCCTTAATTTTTTTAAAACCTTCATCGCGGGTAAAAAATGGTAAATTCCAGAATATGCTGGTCGCTGCGATTATGGCATCAGGAAGTTTAATTTTGGTGCTTTGCCGTATTGAGACAGATAAATCTTTTATAGAAGAATTAATTTCCAGTACTGTGCAATCTTCAATAAAAGCGAGAATAGCTTTTTTTTCTGATGCTGTCATTTCCGCTTTACATAGCAGTTCCAATTCAGTAATAAATGAAATCCGCACATCTTTCCCATCGAATAATTCGGCCAATGCTTCATCCCCAGTCAATAAACCAATGGCGATATTCGTATCAATCATTACACTAATCCCATTCATCGCGTAACTTCTTTTGGTAGCTTACACCATCAGTTTCCCATTTAACCTTCCCGCAATGCTTTTTCGCTTTGAACTGTTTGCCGGAATTTAACATCTTTAAAGCTGCATCCACCTTGGCAATTCCGGTTTTTTTTGTTATTTCCAAAAGCATATTTTTTTTGTAAAGATATATTTTTTTGAGCTTTTTATTACACCAACTTGTCTATAATTTGGAATACTCCAACAGGACACATCGTTGAAATGATGGACAGTGAATAGATAAAGAAATTTATTCAAATTAATAGGGAGATTTTTTTGAAAGAGTCGTAGCTGATTGCAAATTGCTGATTATCAGATGCAGATTACAATTGAAAATCAGTCTAAGCTATCCAGCACTGGATAGGGGATGCTTCTATACATATTCTATACAACTGCTCATAAATACCAGATTATCAACAGAAAAAAAAGGTTTCAATGCTTGTGAAATCCAGTTGTCTAAAGTTTTTAATAAGATTAAGCGCTTATAGGGAGAAACCGGGGGAGCATATAGATATATATGTTTCAAATAAGTTGCAAAAGTAGTTTAAGTTTCACATTCAATTCTGTCATTTCAACCTGTTGAAGTTCTCCCAATTTTCCAACTGCCAAATATTTGTCAATTGTTGCTATCTTTGATAACCGGATTAACGAAACTTTCTTAATTCCACTTTTTATTGAAGGAAGTCAGATAATGAATACAAGTCTTCTTCCCCATTTAAGAAACTAAAAGATTTACTTTCTGTCACCAATTTTTGAATGTTTTCAATAATTAGTTGCTCCTCATATTTTTTAATCAGGAAATCAGTAAAGTCAGATATTTCGCTTGCTTTTTCTGGAGGTAACTGATTTATAATTTGAACTGTTCGGTCTATTATTGCCTGACTTGTCATCTGGCTTTTTATTTCTTTCCAAACGTACAAAAAATAGTGAAATTCAAATCATCTATTGAATTAATTCTGCTGGCAAAAGCGTTTACTTTTCGAAGTGGTTAAATGGCGCATAACAAAACCGCACTAGCGGTTGCCAGCTTTTAGTTCATATCCCGAAGAGCAGGGGAACTCTAATGACAGACAATTTTATCGTTTTTTTTAGACTTTCACCTTTAAATTCAATTCTGTAAGAATTATTCAGCATTCGCTTCTGAGCTCAAAATTCAAATAAACATCTCCATTATAATCCCCCCCGAATCTTATATTGGCAGCACCTGAAAAATACGGTGATGAATTATCCAGAAGTTCAAATTAAAACTCTTTGATAAGCTGTGCAGTTTTCAACCGAAATACTATGTACTTTTCAAACGGTATTGACAGTCATCTCTTCGGCAACACTATCATCTGTATCCCTTCGCAATTAACTCTACAACTCTTTCAATATTGTCTTTTGTTACGAATGACGATCCAATCTCATTACTGCTTGGAATGATTCCATAACGGACGTATTGGGCAATTTGGATAACCGGATAAAACCCCTGCATATAGGGTTGTTGGTCAACTGTAAAAATTAATTGTCCATTCCTGATATAACGAACTATTAAAGAAGAAAGGTCAAAACCTGCCGCAATGATGTTTTGGTCAGAAAAATTGTTCTCAATGGCCATTCCTGTGCCCTCGGTATCAGCAAGCCCTGTGCAAAGGACGGTTCTGATTTCAGGATTAGCTTTAAGGGCATCGGTAACTACCAGAGATGCAGAATCAGCTTTAATGCCGGTAATAACTACCTTGCAGGTAATGTTTTTCCTTTTAAGAACATCCTTTATCCCTCTTAGCCGGTCATCAAGGGCAGATATGCCTACAGAATGTATAGTCGCAAGCACCACACTGTTTTCATGGATACATTCTAATATTTTTTCGCCAAATAGTTGACCGGCTTTGAAGAAATTCTGGCATACGCTACTCAGTCGTGCATTAGGTGTCTTGCTGTCGTCACTATTAAAAGCTACCACAGGGATTCCCATATCCATAGCATTTTTTACCACCACATCAAATAGCGAGGAGTCAATGATATTTAGGGCAATTCCATCAGCACCCTTTTCTACAGCTTCCTGCACCAACTCAGCCTGAGCTTTCACATCAACGTCTTTGGTTCCAATAAAAGAGCAATTCACCCCCATTAGTGCCGCAGCATCGAACATGCCTTTCTTTACTGGTTTGAAGAAATCTTCTTCTACACAGGTGGTAATAAAAACGAAATGGAGAGGCTTATCGGTCTGCCGGACTTTTTTGTCCGAACATGACGAAGTAAAAAAGCATATACCAACCAGTAAAAAGTTTAATATTGATTTGATTTTAATCATATAACATGGGAATTTGAGGAAATATATTATTCATCCAAAAAGAATGATATCGTAAGATTTGACCCTGAATTGACTGTACAAGCAGTACTTAAATTAATTGTAAGGGTGTTGTCAGACAGGTTACTTGATGAAATTGACTGATCAATTCCATTTAACTTAACCAATATGTTGCTTGCAGTTTTATTATCAGGAGTTGATAGAATAATATTTTTTATCACAGTACTTCCATATTTAACATTAATCTTTGAAGATTGGTTTGAAAAAGTTCTTGTTTGTGTAAACAAACCCCAACCACTTGATGCAGTAAAAAACGATGAATGATCATCCGGTCTCCATGTAGGTTTAAATCCAATGATTTGTTTTGGCCCATCATAAATAAATCCCTGTAACGCTGTCAAAACAGACCAACTACTTAAAGCCCTTACATAGAAATCCCCGCATTCGTCCTCGCCAAATGGACTCCCGCAGCCATAAACTGTTGAATTACTGGCACAATGTACTTCGTTGCAACCCCTTAAACGTCCGTCGTACCTTTTTGCTAAGCTCTTAACAATTGTCATTCCTTCTTTAATCATGCCGTATTGAATCAATTCCGCTGCTAATGTATATTCAAAACCACTCATTGCCTCATCATAATACAAAACTGGCTTTGAAGGCATGCTCCCGGGATGCTTATGCATTATCCAACCGGTATCTCCTGTACCAAGAAAGTCTCTGAAATGTGGGGCATATCCAAAGCCTGGGTCGGTATACTTGTTGTTAGTAAAAATTTGTGATAAAGCAATCGTTGTCCTTCCTTTTGGATATATTTGACCCAAGTTAAGCTGATTCGCCCACCATTGCCCAAGAAACATGTTTATATCACAAGCGTTACCAAAATGAAAAGAACCGGGCAAATTTTCAGATTTTTCTACATAATAATTCAAATTGCTGTTCCAAAGCTGGGAATTCTGATTTGAAGTTCCTGTTGTAAAAATATTGTAATACCTTTCTCTGGTCACAGTGTCTCCCTCAATATCAGCCATCTTCGCACAAGCCTTTAATGCGGCAAGGTACATCGAGCCTATCCATGGGTTTGTCCCTGATGTTATACAGTCCATTGAATTATCATACAAACCACCGGAAAACATTCCATCCTCATTGATGTCATATGTAGCTATTGTATAATCCATTGCCCTTTTTGTTTTTGCCCATACTCTGTTAAGCCAGGTGTTATCGTTTGAGAGCAGATGTTCCCTGTATATTGAAAGTATTGTACCAAGATGCCCGTCCTGGGCATCCATTGAATCTCCAGTCCTGGCAGGTATCAGTCCTTTATCAGTCTGGGTATTCAATTCCTGCTCCCTTAGTATCTTACCCAATTCCGGAAAGAAATATGCAATTCCCTGAGCATATTGAGTAACATAGTTAGGATTACCCCACCATACTTGTCTGTCGCTGGTACTCTCCCAAATACCGAAATATCCATTCTTTGCCCAGAATACAGTAGGTGATTTCAATACACATAAATTGGAACTGATTCTGTCGATAGCATACCTTGGAATCTTGGAGGAATATAAAGCATTATGGTAAAGTCTGGTTTTAAAATCCAATGTATTGAAGTTGGTTCTTACGTAACTGTCCACACTGTTTGCATCAGTCCACGAGTTTTCATACTGTGATCCCATTAAATTAGACCATTGCACTTTATCTTTTAGACCAAAAGTGCCATTCGGGAAGTACCAACTTAAAACAAAGGTTATGGTTCTCTCTTGTCCAGGTGTCAGTATAAAGTCTTTTGAAATTGCTCCATCCACAGTAACACCATAAGCTGGACCTGAAGCATTTGATGGGCCTGTTAAAATGCCATCTACAGAGAAGTCATTAAATAATGAAGTTAAACTATCCCATGAAGCCGTATGGGTCATGCCTGTTTCATATGCCGAAAGTTGCATGCTACCGTTGATCCCTGTCATTTTCAAGCTTGTACTGGTCGCATCGGAGACTATAGTATTGTAGTTACTGCCATATTCTTTGTAGTTCCTGTTATTTATCCCGGCTATCGTATCATAACCGTTAAAACCGACTGCATTTTGTTGTGAACCCAATAGGCTTACATCAACATTACCGGCTGAGGTGTTTTTTACTGTTATGCGGAAGATTGCACATGGTATAGCTGAATTTTTCAAGTCCATAGGTATTAATGGATTATATGCTTCCAATTTCACGTTTACTGGCAGCTTACAGTCAACAAAATTATACCAGCCAAAAGGATACTCCCCCTGAAATGAAAGGCTTTCCATTGCCGAAAATGGACCTACTGAAGATGTTTGAAGCACTCTTACAACGGTTGATCCGCCTGTATTAGTGCGTATTGCAAAAAAACTATTGGGCACAATCCCTGAACCTGGGCGCTCTTCATAATTGTTAAATATCTGCCACCATGTCCTTTCTGCCTTACCATTCATACGGATTACTCCTCCACCTAATGCGCCTACCGGAAAGTCTATCCCTGTCAAATATTCTCCCTTGTAGGTATGTATGGAATCCATATAAGAACTGTCGGTTTGTGGAAAAGCATTAGTAGTATCGGCTGACAGATTATTTTTTACTTCCAGAACTTGTGAATATGTAGCTGAGAATACGTTTATAAAACCTAGAATTTGAAAAAAGACAATTAATTTCATGATTATCAGAAATTTTATAATACATGGGAAGGAATCCACTGTCACTTTAATTGTGCCGGATTTTTTCATTATTTCTTTCATTAAAAAAAAATAAAACTGTGGTGTATGTGTTTTATACAAAATATCACTACTGTCCGGTTATAAGTCAAACAATTTCAATTGATTAGGATCTTCTAACACGGATAAATTGTAGTTATTGTTTGTAAACAGTTCATTTATAGGTACTTTTTCAAATAGAGATAGGCTGAAAATCTGTAATAAAGTGTAGAGACTATATCCAATTTTTAGCTTTTTCTTGACAATTGCGACCAGCAAGTAAGAGCAGATGGCAATCCAGATTTGACTGAATACTGCATTTCTACTGGTGCCGTAGAAATTTTTGATTCGAAGATGCTGTTTGATCCATTTGAAAAACAGTTCGATCTTCCAACGTTCTTTGTATAACTGTGCAATAATAAACGCTTCGTGCTCAAAGTTGTTGGTCAAAAAGACGTAAGTGTTCCCGGTTTCAGTGTCAAAATACTTTATCCTGCGAATCAATTCAGGATAATCTTTCTTGGTGTAGAATCCGGTAAGCTTTACCGACTGATCACAACGTAGACCGCATTTTTTATCGACAGGTCGGCTATAAAGTCTTTTACAAGCCATGTTGGTCTTTGCCCTTGTGACAAAGAAACCCTTTTTCTGATGGATATTGTAAAGTCTTTGATAATCAACGTAGCCCATGTCCATAACATAAATTGCGCCAGTTTCTGTTTTCATTGGCTTCGGCCAGTGTTGATTTTGAAACGGGATGTTTGATGCCACTGTGATAAAGCTTACCCGACAAAGCTGTCAGGCAGGCTTCAATGTCCCGGAGACTTTCACGATATGTGAGCTGTGCGAAGCTCATTACGTAAAAGTGTTCCCGACATGTAAACGTTCTTACACGATAATTACCATTATAAGTATCAACACATTTGCTAAACTCATACTCAGGTAAAAATGACATCAATTGTGATAAAACAGTCTTCCCTTGGTTCATCGTCTTGCGGATTAATACCGCAAAGATCAAAAATCAAGATTTCAAATCGAAAAATCAAAGAACGTGCCTCTAGCCCTTTAATGATAAGGGTTTCAGAGGGTATTATAATTTCTTAACCGGACACTAGTGTATTTATATTTCGATTCAACGTTGCAATTCCGTTGGAGTTGCCAGGGCCAAAATTATAAGATGGCACAAAATTTTTGGTGTCCATGTTGATATATTCAACACCTATACTGGTTTTAAACTTCAACCTTGGAATAATTTCGTATTCCGCATACAAATTACCCAACATACTTAGTCGAATATTTTTATTAGTACGCTCATAAGCCAATACCAAAGGCTGTGGCATGGTTGTGGTCTGACCTGCCCTGGTTGCAATGCCATAAATGCCATTTTCATTATAAGGCTTTACGTTTGGAGAATAACATAACGCAGCACCAACGGCTCCTTCAGAATCCCCTTGTTTTAAGACTCCGTAACTGAACACCAAACTGCTTCCTATTTTTAATCCTTCAAACGGTTTAATGTCATTGTTGAAGTGAAAGTTAACCCTGCTATATTTTGAATTGACTACAATTCCTTCTCCATCATAGTAACTCATTGTGATTGCGCGTAAGTACTTTTCAGTGCCACCGCTCGATGATAAGGTATAGGTCTGCTTATTGCCGGTTCTGAAAATTTCGTCCTGCCAGTTTGTACCTTTCCCAGCCAATAAAGGATTTGCATATGGAGCCGCCTTACCTTGATTTGTATAGAAATCATTTGTTATGCCTTCATATGTGGATGCATCTACCGTTCCAATCTTTTGGATAACTTTGTCGAGACTGTAATATGCATTAAAATTTACAACTTCTTTTCCGACCTTACCTCTTTTCGTTGTAATAAGTAGCACACCGTTTGCACCTCTTGCTCCATAAATAGCAGCAGATGTAGCGTCTTTAAGAACACTAACATCTTCTATCACACTAGGATCAATATCGGTTAATCCTCCATTGGAAATAATCCCATCTATTACCACAAGTACAGATGCATTTGCTCCAAAAGTTCCCTTACCACGTATTTGAATTTCATCTCCTACTCCTTGGTTTCCACTAACCTGTCTAATATTCAGACCTGCAACTTTACCTTGCAGTGCTTGTCCTACCGTAGAAACTGCCTGGTTTTCTATTTTTTTACCAGAAATAACACCTATTGCTCCAGTGAGATCTGATTTTCTCATAGTACCATACCCAATGGCCACCACCTCATCAACATAAATTGTCTCTTCAAGCAACCCAACATTGATATTTGTTTTATTGCCAACTAAAATTTCCTGTGACTTCATCCCCACAAATGAGAATTGTAAAATTGCGTTTTCAGGAATATTAGTCAGAGAGTAATTTCCGTCGTTATCAGTTACTACACCCGAAGTAGTTCCTTTTATTACAACAGAAACACCAGGTAGAGATGCACCTGAGGAATCTGTTACTTTACCAGTGACCTTCTTTTGCGGCTGCTGCTGTTCGTTTAAAGTCACATTTGTGCTGATCACAATGTCTTTGTCGAGAACATGGTAACCAAGTCCGGTACCTTTCAGAATATTATTCAGGATTACTTCAACCACTTCATTCTCACAATTGATCGAAACCCTTGTATCGGAAGGGATCTGTTCATTCTTGTAAAAGAAATCGAATTCAGATTGTTCCTGAATAGCTTTAAATACCTGCTGTAAGGTTGCGTTTTCAACCTTAATATTCAACCTGGCCTTTTGTGAATAAACCGAGGCTGAAACATGAAAGAGTGAAACGAAAAACAGAAATACAATCAGTCGCATAATCATCCAGATTTTATGGACCATTTTCCTGTTATGGGAAATGCCATTAATTGATTTTTTTTCCATACCTTTGTTTTGCTTTTTAAAAGTTTTAATTTATTAAGACTTGAATCAGAACGGAGGATGGTGGTACATTCTCCGTTTTTTCGTTAAAATTGTTTATTTACTTATAGTTCACCTCCTTTTTTTTAGTTTGAATTAGTTTTATTATCCTGTTTATGTGTTATTTGTATTTTGTCTGAATTTGTCTTATATTGTATTGGAATTGAATGATTCAACATATCAAGAAAATGTTTGGCATCCTTATTCCGCTTTATCACCCCCGAAAAGTGCATCCCTTTAAAGTAGGCTTCATCAGCAGTAATCTCAACATCGTACCACCGTTCGACCACTTTAAATACTTCAATCAGATCTTTGTTCTGGAATTCATACCGGCCATCTTTCCAGGAACTGAAATTAGCAGGGTCAACATTGCTTATGAAAAGTTTGTTGCTCTTTTTGTCATAAAGGCTTTGATCGCCCGGTTTTAAAAAAGTGATTTGTTTGCCGGTATTTAGCCGGATACTGCCATTTTCAAGAGTCGTTTCTATTTCATTTGAGTTTTCATAAGCCCTTACATTGAATGAAGTTCCAAGCACTTCGATCTGCTGGCCCTTAACCTCAACCCTGAAGGGACGTTTTATATCTCTTGCCACTTCAAAAAAAGCCTCCCCGCTCAGTTTCACAACACGCTCATTTGTTGCAAAGACAGAAGGGGCAACCAGCCGTGTTTCCGAATTTATCCAGATTCGTGTCCCATCGGCCAGAAATATCTGGTTAACCTGTCCTTTGGGTACAAAAATCTCCTGCATTTTAACTTCAACTAATTGTTTGTTGCCTGTGAAGGAAATATACCGGCTCGCCCAACCCAGTCCGAAAACGACCACCAGCATTGCGGCCATCCGGAGAAACTGCTTCAGTGGGATGATGTGTTGTGGCGGATAAGGTCCAGTCCTCTTTCTTAGTAATTCCAATTCAGGGATAATTTCATATTCTTTCCGGTTTGAATGATATCCATAAGCATCCCAGATATCCTTTTCAGCGAATAAGCGCTTCCTGTTCTCAGGAGATTCCCTAACCCATTTATACAGATGCTGGTTTTCTTCTTCAGTTGATTTTCCCTGAAGGTATTTTAAAATTATTGAATCGATTTCGGGCATTGATTTTTTTCTTTTACTCCTGTATGATCGGATGAGTGGTAAAAACCCTACCTGTTTAGCAATAAATAATTTGAAAATTTGAAAATATCTAACTCAAAATTTCGTATATTAGAAGAAATGATTTATTGTGGAGAAAGGGGGCTACATTTACATTCTGACCAATAAAAATAACGCTGTTATATACACAGGTGTTACGAGTAATCTTACAAACAGGTTATATCAGCATCGAACAGGTTATTTTAAAGACTCCTTTACAAGCAGATATAATGTAACAAAACTGGTCTATTTTGAGAAATTCGAGAATATTGAATTTGCCATTGCCCGCGAAAAGCAATTAAAAGCTGGTTCCAGGCAAAAGAAGATTAATTTAATAAACGGGTTTAATCCGCAATGGAAAGATATTTCCTCTAATTCCTCTATCTAACCGAAACCTGTCATAGTCACACCAATTTTCATCGCAATGACTGATATGAAGCAGAGTTTGCTTCGTCACTCCTGGCGTCGTTCCTCGGATTCCGGTCTATAAGCGAAGACTGTCATATTCACACCAATTTTCATCGCAATGACTGATATGAAGCAGAGTTTGCTTCGTCACTCCTGGCGTCGTTCCTCGGATTCCGGTCTATAAGCGAAGACTGTCATATTCACACCAATTTTCATCGCAATGACTGATATGAAGCAGAGTTTGCTTCGTCACTCCTGGCGTCGTTCCTCGGATTCCGGTCTATAAGCGAAGACTGTCATATTCACACCAATTTTCATCGCAATGAC
>Ga0247842_10002240_pt1 | contig 29269 bp, 28 predicted proteins | sample LaCruzMarch2015__3_FD_192411 | JGI IMG/M metagenome (GOLD analysis project Ga0247842, IMG submission 192411) | Freshwater microbial communities from meromictic Lake La Cruz, Castile-La Mancha, Spain - LaCruzMarch2015_19m | ecosystem: Environmental > Aquatic > Freshwater > Lake | place: Spain...
GAGGGATATTTTTGTAGAAGCATTGGTTCAACAACAAATGAAGCTGTTGAATTCTACATCAATGAATCTCAACAGAAGCATTGGAATTAATTACACGCCATACCCTTTAGGGTATGGTTCTTGACATGAATTGTCTAAATTGAAGAGTTATTTTTATAGGTGTTGGGGGAGAAGGAGGTAATCAGATATATCTTCTACAATAATAATCTTTAATTTCTTAATCCAGACATAAAATAGTCTAGGGGGCAGTCTATTGCTCCATCAACAAGTCTAATTAAGACAGGAGTAGCACCATATTTACTACGGACTCTTTTTGTTATTTCTATTAAATCCTTGTCATTATCAACAACAGAAGAATTTGTAACTGTAACATATTGTCCATTAAATTTTTCATAAAGAGTAGCTCTATTTTGATCAAACCATTCAGAATCAGAACGGAAAGCATCTATCCAGGTTTTGGCTGAATTTTTAGGTGGAGATAATTTAAGTTCATGAGCAAGTCGTGAGCGATAGTTGCTTCTTTTTAAATCAGCAGTAAGCATTTCTTCAATTTGGGCTTTTGTCATAAGAGTTATTATTCTTGCTTGTTCTCTTTGTTTGGGTATATTCATATCTAATTTGGGTAGCATAGACAGAACTAATAAAGTCACTATTTAAAATTAATGATATTGGAGTATATATCAAGAAATATGATAAGAAAGATAATATATACCCCAGTATAGATTTGTTTTTAAAGTCAATAAGCATATTATTAGCATAATGAATCCCAATGAATGTTATGCTTTGACTATATCTGGTGGACCTAACTCTAATTCAGTAAATGTTTTGTATACTGAAAAAGCAAAACCTGTTGTTGATAAAATGGTAGAAGCGATTAGAAAAGTTGACTGTACTATTGCGTTTACCAAGGGTACAGCAGAAATCATAAAAGGCAGCGGATTAGAAGACGAGATTACTGTTTCTGATGTTGAAACTATTTAAAATTAGTTAATTCTGAATAAAAAAGTTAAAACAAAAAGGCTTTTTAAGCATACATTTGGTATAATATATATGATACTTGGAATAGAATCAACAGCTCATACCTTTGGAATAGGGGTTGTAGATAAAGGCAAGGTTCTTGCAAATGTTAGAAAGATGTATACAACAGAGAAAGGCGGCATAATTCCTGTTGAAAGTGCCAAACACCATAATGAGATAAAAGAAAGTTTGTATAAAGAGGCGCTTGAAAAAGCAGGAATAACAGAAGATAAAATAACTGCAATTGCTTTTTCGCAAGGGCCGGGATTAGCTCCGTGTTTACTTGTTGGTTTGAGATTTACTAAAGAACTTGCTACCAAGTTGAAAATTCCAGTTATTCCTATTAATCATTGTATTGCCCATCTTGAAATAGGAAAAATGACAGGGGCTTCTGACCCGGTTTTACTCTATGCATCAGGGGCAAATACCCAGATAATAAGTTATGCAGAGGGAAAATATAGGATTTTTGGAGAGACTTTGGATTTAGGAATTGGAAATTTTATAGATACCTTTGCAAGATATGCAGGACTTGGATTTCCAGGAGGGCCTAAGATTTCAGAATTAGCAGAGAAAAGAGTAAATCAAGGGAAAGTTGATAAGAAAACCGATGGGTGTTCTTATATTGAATTACCATATTCAATAAAAGGCATGGATGTTGCATTTTCAGGATTATTAACAAATTTAAAACAAAAATTAGAAAGCAATAAGTACAAGTTGGAAGATTTATCTTTTTCTTTGCAAGAAACAGCTTTCGCAATGTTAATTGAGGCAAGTGAGAGAGCTTTGGCTCATTTGGGTAAGAAAGAGCTTCTTCTTGGTGGGGGAGTTGCTTGCAACACAAGACTTCAAGAGATGGCAAGAATAATGTGTGAAGAAAGAGGTTGTAAATTATTTGTTCCTGACAGAAGTTTACTTGTTGATAATGCAGGAATGATAGCTTTCCTAGGGGAGATTATGTTGAATAAGGGAATAAAAGTTGATATTAAACATTTAGATAAATTAGATATTAATCCAAGAGAGAGGACTGATGAGGTTTCTGTTAGCTGGAAGTAATATATTGAGTATATTTTCTACTATATAAATACTTAAAAACACCAATAAATACAAATTAAAATGGTAAAGAGACTTCCAAATACAGATGTTTCATTAGAATTTGAATTAAAGCGTAATATAGGTTCTAATTTATTAGATTTTATTGAGTTAATTCTTGATTATACAACAGATGAAAAAGATAAACATTTTCATAGAGCTACTTTTGACACAGTTGCAGTTGATGCTTATTTAATGAGTGAAAGAGATGTAAAAAATAATCAACCCACAAGGCAGGATGAAAGATGGGAAGATGCAAAAGCTCTTCTTGCTGTAAGAGTAAGGAAATATATGGATGAAAAATATGGCATGCCTCTTTCTGAGCAAGAAGAACATGAAATTGGAAATAAAAGAGTTTCTCATTATCAATTTGCAGATGGCTACATTAAAGCTCCCAAGGGAATAAAATATATTGCGGGAAATATTAAAGATATCTTAGATTCGATTGAGGTAGGTAATTAGTTAAGGAATTTATTCTAAAATCTAAATATTTATAAATAGGGTTTATGAACTTCTAAGATGGAATACAATAGAGTTAAAGAAGAGCTTGGAGAAATTATTCGAGATGAGAGAAATAACCCAATTCTTGTAGATACAACAGTATTCTCACCTGTGAATCCTACAATAACTGATATGATATATAAAAAAGCTTTTGTAAATATGAATTCAAGAGATTTAAAAGTTGTAAGAAAATATTATTCTTATATTTTGGCTATGACTGAAGATGAGTCAAAAATAGTTAGTGTTCCTGCTGTTATTCCTGAAATTTCAAGATTAAAAGAAATTATAGGCAGCCAAGTCAGTGAGTTGAATAAGATTTATGAAGGTCCTATGCGAGATGCAATAATAGTTAAAAGAAGAAAAAATTCAGTATATCATCCACGAATGCAAGATACTGGTTCAGAACTTGCACAAATTTTTTCAAGAATTGATAGAACATTGGATATTTTTAAAGTTCGAGCAAACAATTATCAGTGGATTGGCACTCAGGAATATTTTAAAAATCGAGCAAGAGGTGGTGCAAAACATGGGCATGCTTTAGGTCATATTAAAAAAATAGATGAAGCTGATGTAGAGTTAGTTGCAGCTAGCCTTTATGAAGTTTTTTTTAAGGGCACTTCCCCTTATATTTTAAGTTGTGATAGGGATATTGATATAATTTTAAGGTATACTCTTGCAGGGAATAGTTTTTCTAAGGAACAAAAAGATTTAGCAAATTGCAGGATAAAAACCTACAGAGCAAATGCAAAAGGTTTATAAACCATCTTTATGATACTTAATTATAGAAAATTTAACGATTTTCTATCTCCTAAAACTCTAACGAGTTTTAGATATCCAATGACTAAATAAATTAGGAGGAGAAGATGGATTTCTACTCTATAATTGAAAAAGCAAGAAAAACAGGAAAAGTTGATAAAGGAACAAATGAAGTAACAAAGGCCATAGAAAGAGGCACAGCTAAACTTGTTGCTGTAGCAATAGATGTGGAGCCAAAGGAAATTGTTGCTCACCTTTCAATTTTATGCCAGGAAAAAGGCATAAAATGTGTTGAAGTTGACAGCAAGAAGAAACTTGGCGTTGCTGTGGGTATTTCTGTTGGTTGTTCTTCTGTTGCTGTTATCCAAGCAGGTGACGCTGAAAAAGATATTCTTGCCTTATCAAAGACAAAATAAATAATAATCATTTAAAATGGGAAGCGACAAAAAACAACAGAAAGAAGTAAAAGCAGAAACAACAATAAAAGGCTCTGATAAATTTTCAAGAGTTGCTGTTCCTGCTATTGTTGAAGAATTAATAGGAAGAACAGGATTTAGAGGAGAAATTACCCAGGTTAAGTGCAGACTTCTTGAAGGAAATGAAAAAGGAAGAACAATGAGAAGAAATGTTAAAGGACCAATAAGACCTGATGATATTTTAATGTTAAGAGAAACAGAAATTGAAGCAAGAAGAATTAAATCAAAAGTTACAAAGGGGGCTTTTAGTTAAGATGGATACTGCAACTCGAGCAAGATATTATGAACTAATAACTATGAAGCCAGACGAAAGGTCTTTAGGGGTGATAGAAAGAGCAGGGATGAGCTATATTAGTCAAAAAGACGCATTGTGTATTTTTGAGGTTGGTGAAGGTTTTGAGAATGGGGCTATTTTTTCACAAGAAGAAAATGAATTAAGTTCAGAGCAAATGAGAATTTTAAATGAATTAAGATTAAGGTGGAGTCCTGTAGAATTGGAGGTAGCTGGTTGCTAATTAATTATGCCTAAATGTTCATTTTGCAAACAACAATATGAATTTCCAAGAGGAATGACAGTAGTTAGAGCTACAGATAGTATTGTTAAACATTTTTGTTCTTCTAAATGCAGAAAGAATTTTGAAATGGGAAGAGACAACAAAAAAGTTGATTGGGTTAGAAAATTCAAGCAGACCGAAGTAGATAAAGTTGAGCAGTTGAAGAAAGAAGAAATGGAAAGAACAATTGAGAAACAGGCAAAGGACGATGCAGCTCGAATTGACATTGGGAAGAAAGTCGGTGGGAAGTAAGATTTTAGATTCAAGTAAATTCTTTATAAAAAGTAACCAATATAAATCTTATAATTAAAGAATTTTATTAGTAATTTTTGGGTGCAAAGAGGTTATTAATTAAAACATCAATGGCATAATATTTCATTAAATCTTGAACATTGAATTATATACTCTAAAATATATAATAGAATATATGGATTTGATTTTTTCTCAATTTATCGTCGGTAAATTGAAAAATAGTGAGGGAAAGGTTTATAAATACCCTTTGATTTTATATGCTAAGAAAAAAGAGCCGATTACTCTTTTTGGATAAAATTTAACCAAAAAAAGCTGAGATTTAGAGGTAAATATGGCTGAAAACTCTGAAGAGTTTTCAGGCTCTTTCGTTGTAGAGGACAACTCAAGATGGCTGAAAAATATAATGCAGAAGATATCAAAGTAATGGAAGGGCTTGAGGCAGTTAGAAAAAGGCCTGCCATGTATATAGGAAGCACGAGTAAGGAAGGGCTTCATCATCTTGTCTGGGAAGTTGTTGATAATTCTGTTGATGAATGTTTAGCAGGGATTTGCTCGGATATTAGAGTTACAATCAATAAGGATGGCAGTGTGACGGTAGTAGATAATGGAAGAGGTATTCCTGTTGATATTCATCCTGTTTATAAAAAATCAGCACTTGAGATTGTTGTTACTAAACTTCATGCTGGTGGCAAGTTTGATAAAAAGGCCTATGCTATTTCAGGGGGTTTACATGGAGTTGGGATTTCTGTTGTAGCTGCTTTATCAAAGAAAATGAGAGTAGAAGTTAGAAGAGATGGAAAAATTCACATGCAGGAATATGAAAGAGGAAAACCAAAAGAAAATGTTAAGGTTATTGGAAACTGTGAAAAAGGACTAACAGGAACAACTGTAACTTTTACTCCTGATACAGAAATATTTTCAACAATAGAGTTTGATTATAATATACTTGCAAATAGATTTAGAGAGATTGCTTTTTTAAATGGGGGCTTAAAAATTATCTTAACTGATGAAAGAAAAGATAAAAAAGAAGAGTTTTATTATACAGGCGGGTTAATTGAGTTTGTTAAATGGATAAATAGGAGCAAAGAAGCAATTCATAAACCCATTTATTTTAAAAAACAGACAGATCAAACTATTGCAGAGGTTTCTGTTCAATATAATACGGGATATCAGGAAAATATTTTTGGATTTGTAAATACAATTAATACTGTTGAAGGTGGGACCCATATTGCTGGATTTAAAACTGCTTTGACAAGAGTTATAAACGATTATGCAGTTAAGCAGGGCGTTACAAAGGATAAAGGAGATTTAACAGGAGATGATGTTAGAGAGGGTCTTACTGCTGTTGTTTCTATTAAGATTCCAGAACCTCAGTTTGAGGGGCAGACTAAAACAAAGTTAGGAAATAGTGATATTAAAGGAATTATTGATTCTATTGCTACAACTGCTTTGGCAGAATTTTTTGAAGAAAATCCACAGATTGCTAAAAAGATTGCGCAAAAATCTTATGAGAGTGCGAAAGCAAGAATTGCTGCTTCAAAGGCAAAAGACTTAGTAAGGAGAAAATCTGCTTTTGGTTCAGGAGGGCTTCCTGGAAAACTTGCTGATTGCTCGAGCAAGAAGAAAGAAAGAACAGAATTATATATCGTGGAAGGCGAGTCAGCCGGTGGAAGTGCAAAGCAAGCAAGAAATAAAGAATATCAGGCAATACTTCCACTTAAAGGAAAAATTTTAAATGTTGAAAAAGCAAATCCTGTTAAAGTTCTTAGTTCAGAGGAAATAGCAAATCTTGTAACTGCAATAGGCACAAGTGTGGGTGAACAATTTAGTTTGGAAAAGTTAAGATATAATAAAATAATAATTATGACTGATGCAGATGTTGATGGTGCACATATTAGGACTTTGCTATTAACTTTCTTTTTTAGATTTATGCCTCATTTAATTGAGAATGGCAAAATCTATATTGCTGTTTCTCCATTATATAAAGTGAGAAAGAAAGAAGATATTTATGTTTATTCTGATGAAGAACTGAAAAAAGTAACTGAGAAAATGGGAGCAAATGCTTTAATTACAAGATTTAAAGGTTTAGGAGAAATGAATGCAGAACAATTATGGGAAACAACAATGTCTCCTGCGACAAGAATGTTAAAAAGAGTTACAATAGAAGATGCAGTAGAAGCAGATAGAATATTTTCAATATTAATGGGTGATGATGTTGAACCAAGAAAACAATTTATAATTGAAAGAGCTCACGAAGCTTTTGTTGATATTTAAAATGAATGGAAAACAATTTTTAGAATACATGGAAGATTGGGTGAAAAAAAGAGGTTTTAGAGATAGCAAAGAAGCTCTCTCCACTGCACTTAACTGGCAGTCAATATTTAGAGAAGATTTGCCAAAAGATTATTATCATCCAAGAGATGAAAAAATATTAAAAGCAGGAATTGACTTAACAGAAGAAATGGGAGTTCCTAGTGTTAGTAGGCAATATGTTTTGCAAGTAATGAATGGGGGTTATAATTAAACAAACAGGAGGAAAAAATGGCTAAAAAGAAAAAAATAGAAACACAACAGGCAGAAGACAAGAAAGAAGAAGAGACAGAGTGTGAATCAGAAGAAAAAGAAGAATGTTGCTGTTGTTGTGGAGAAGATAAAAAATAAAATGGCAGAAGAATTAGGCGATGAAGTAGAAGACGATGGGGAAGAAGTTGAAATGATTGACTTAGTTTACGATGATAAAGGCATTGATGATTTAATTAAGGACCTTCTGGAATTGAAGAAGAATAAAGATTGCTTTATGATTCCTGTTGATGGGCTTACACAGGTTGTGATTCATCATGAAGATGATCCTGAATTAAAAGAATTAGAGGCAGAAGAAGAGGAGGATGAAAATGGATAAGGAAGACAAGAAAAAAGTAGAAGAGGAAGAAGAAATAGAAGAAGAGGAAGAAAGTGAAGAAAGCAAGAAAGAGCTAGCTGCTGAAAAAGGTGTAGAAAATGCAGAGATTACAGAAGAAATGGAAAAAGCGTACATAGATTATGCTATGTCTGTTATTGTTGCAAGAGCTTTGCCTGCTGTTGAAGATGGACTTAAGCCGGTGCATAGAAGAATTCTTTATGCAATGGATTTGCTCGGATTAAAGCCTTCAAGCCAGACAAGAAAATCAGCAAGAATTGTAGGAGATGTTCTTGGTAAATTCCATCCTCACGGAGATATGGCTGTTTATGATTCTTTAGTAAGAATGGCTCAAGAATTCTCATTAAGATATCCCCTTGTTCATGGGCAAGGTAATTTTGGGTGTTTCACTGCAGATACAAAAGTAGCTCTTGCTGATGGGAGAAGCTTATCGTTTAAGGATTTAGTAGAAGAACAAAAACAAGGAAAGAGGAATTTCGCATTTACTATTGATAATAATGAAATTAAAATTTCAGAAATAAAAAATCCTCGAAAAACAAAAGAAAATGCCGAAATAATGAAAGTAATTTTGGATAATGGCGAAGAGATAAAGTGTACTCCAAATCACAAATTTATGTTAAAAGAAGGGATTTATAAAGAAGCTAAAAACTTAAAATCAGGAGATTCATTGATGCCTTTATACTTCAGGCTGTCTACCAAAGACGATGATAAAAAAGCTATTGGTTACAATATGGTTTTTCAGCCAAAATTAAATTCATGGAATTTTGTGCATATTCTATCGGACAATTGGAATGTAGAAAGTGGAGTATATCAAAAATCTGCAGGAAGAATAAGACATCATATTAATTTTAGTAAATTAAATAATAATCCAGACAATATAAGAAGAATGGGCTGGAAAGAACATTGGCAAACCCATTATAATTTTACATCTGAAAAGCACAAAACAGATGAGGATTATAGAAAAAAATTGGCAGATGGCAGAAAAGCTTTTTGGGAAAATGCAAATAATCGAAGTGAATATTCAAAGAGGATGACTGAGAGAAATGTTAAAAATTGGCAGAATAGCGAATATAGAAAAGAGATTACAATTACTTTAAGCGAAGTAAATAAAAAATATCTTGCAGAACATCCCGAGAGAGTTGAAGAAATAAGAAAAACTGCTTCAATAACTATGAAAAAATTATGGCAGGTTCCTGAATATAAAAAATTGTTTCATGATATAATCTCTGAAAATAATAAAAATAGAGAACATAATTTGACCGGTAAAAAGAAATTTGTAAACATTTGTAATTATTTGAAAAAAAATGGTTTACTAATCAATAAAGATAATTTTGAGAAGGCAAGAAAAGAAATATTCGGAACAAAAAGTTTTACATCCTGGGATTTAGGGGTTAAAAAATATTTTGATAATAATCAAGATTTGGTTTTATGTGAAATAAGCAAAAATCATAAAGTCGTAGGGGTTGAAATTTTAAATAAGTTTGAAGATGTTTATGACTTAACAATTGAACGAACTCATAATTTTGCTCTTGCTTCAGGGGTTTTTGTTCATAATTCTATGGATGGAGATAGTCCTGCTGCTCAGAGATATACAGAGGCAAAACTTGCCCATATTTCTATGGAGTTGTTAGAAGATTTAGATAAAGATACTGTAAAATTTGTCCCTAATTTTGATAATACTATGGAAGAGCCTGAAACCCTTCCTGCAAAGCTTCCGAATTTGCTGATTAATGGTTCGAGTGGTATTGCAGTTGGAATGGCTACAAATATACCACCACATAATCTTACAGAAGTTTGTGATGCTGTAATTAAATATATTGAAAATCCTGAGATTACAATAGAAAAACTCTCAGATGTTATTACAGGACCGGATTTTCCAACAGGAGGGAGTATTTCAGGAGATATTCTTAGTATTTATAAAACAGGAAGAGGAAGAATAACTATTAGGGGAAAACTGGCAACAGAAGAGAAAAAAGGAAGATATAGGATTATTGTTTCTGAAATCCCATATCAAGTTAATAAAGCAGATTTAGTTGCTGAGATTGCAAAACTTGCTCAGGAGAAAAAGTTGCAGGAATTATCAGATATAAGGGATGAGAGTGCAAAAGGCAGAGTAAGAATTGTCATGGATTTAAGAAAAGGACAAGACCCTAAATTTGTTGTAAATAAACTTTATGAATATACAAGATTGCAGGATAGTTTTGATGTTAATTTACTTGCTCTTGTTAAAGGAAAGCCTGTAACTCTTGATTTAAAGAGAATTCTTGTTGAATATGTAAAACATAGAAGAGATGTTGTTATTAAGAGAACAAAATTTGACTTGAAAAAAGCAGAAGACAGACTAGAAATTGTTAAGGGATTAATTATTGCTTTGAAAGATATTGATAGTGTTATTGATTTGATTAAAAAAGCTGCAAATACAACAGAAGCAAAAGAAAAATTAATGAAGAAGTATGATTTGAGCTTAAGACAGGCAGAAGCTATTTTAGATACAAAATTATCTGCTTTAACTCATTTAGAACAAGATAAATTGAAGAAGGAATCAGAAGATTTGAATGCTTTAATTAAGGATTTGCAGAAAATTTTATCTTCTGATTCAGAAGTTTTAAATGTCATTAGAAAAGAAGTTCTTGAGCTAAGAAGAAAATACGGAGATGAAAGAAGGACACAGGTTTTACAAAGAGAAATTAAGGATTTTGAAGAAAAAGATTTAATACAAAAATCAGATGTTGTTGTTACTATAACTGATAAGGGTTATGCAAAGAGAATGGATGTTAAAACATATAAAGAACAGAAAAGGGGCGGTAAAGGAGTTATTGGAAGCGATTTAAGCACAGGAGATTTTGTCAAACAACTATTAACTTGTTCAACTCATGATTATTTATTGTTCTTTACTTCAAGGGGAAGAGTTTTATGGTTAAAGGCGTATGAACTGCCTTCTGCAGAGAGATATGGAAAAGGAAAGGCGCTTGTTAATATGTTAAGTTTGAAAGAAGAAACAATACAGAGTGTTATTGCTGTTTCTAAGTTTGAGGATTTCTTAATGTTTGTTACTAAACTTGGAGTTGTTAAAAGATTGGAATTAAAACAATTGTCAAATCCAAGAGCTTCTGGAGTTAGGGCTATAAATCTTCCTATGGATAATTCAGATAGTCTTGTAAATGTTGTGCCTATTAAAGAAAAGCAAGAAGTTATTCTTGCTTCTAAGAATGGACAGGCTGTTAGATTTAATTCAGAAGAAGTTAGAAGCATGGGAAGGGCTTCATACGGAGTTACAGGCATTACATTAAATAAAGGCGATGAAGTTGTTTCAATTGAAGTTTTGCCTTTAGATACAACAAAGACAAAAGATACTATTTTAACAATTTCAGAAAAAGGTTATGGAAAAAGAAGTGAGATTGAAGATTATAGACTAATTTCAAGAGGCGGAAAAGGTGTTATTAATTTGAATGTTAGTGATAAAACAGGAAAAGTCAAAAAGACGGTTTCTGTTCAGGACAAAGATTCTATTATTGTAACTACAGCAGGAGGAATGGTAATAAGAAGCCCTGTTAAAGATATTAGAGTTATGTCAAGGGCAACACAAGGAGTTCACATAGTTAAGTTAAAGGACGGAGACAAAGTTGTTGATTTAGTTAAGGTTATGGAAGCTGAGGAAGTTATTGATGCTGTGGTTAAGTGATTTTGGATTTTAATAGTTATATTTGTTTGGGTTTCTGAGGGGAAGTAAGTTTTATTAATTTTAGGGTTATGATGGGGAATAATTTATTAGCTATAAACAACATAATTTTCTCCGAAAACTCCTTGAGCAATACCTTCTAATCCCCTTGCAATGTCATATTTTGCGCCATTATGAATATATCTTCTTTTTTCCCACCATTTGTAAACTATTTCATCATGACAAGTTTGCACCATTCTCCCAAAATCTTTAACAAAATGAAAATCTAAAACAACAGGATTAATTTCAACCCAAGAGTGTTCTATATCTGCGATTCCCAACCCTAGTTTTTCTTCATAATATCTTCCATCACAAACCCTTGCGTCATACCCTTTCTTTCTCATGCCTGCACAAATCATTCTTGCAATTTCATGGCATACAAATGGTTTAATCTTATTGGGCATGTCTAACTCCCATATTACATTTAAAACTTCATCAAAGTCTTTTTTTAGTTCTGGCAGATTTGATGGCGGAAGTCCTAGTATGTATCTTATATTATTAGTTAACATGATTTTATGCTTAGATTAGGGTTTAAATATTTAATTATAATTAATAATTTCTCTAATTAATCAAATATTTAAACTGTATAATTAACTATAAGATATGAAACCAATTCCAAATCCTATTATGGTTAATACCGGTGAGCAAGAAAGAGTTGCAAAAACCATTGATGACTTTTTTGTTGAAACAAGAGACTTTGCAAAGAAAATCTATAAATTACGGGAATCTGAATTTCAGATAAAATCAGGAGAATTGGCATACTCCTCCCAGATAACAGATGATAGAGTTACTTATATATCCTATAAAGATATAATTCTTGCTGGTGTTTTTGAAACTCGGACTGAATTTAATCGGGTTAGATATACTTTCTTTAGAAATCTTGAGGGGTTGAGAAATATTTAAATTTCAATACTTGTAGGAATGCCCAAAAACTGGCTTGCCCTTATTAAGTTTAGCAGGATATTTTTCAGAATCATAATTCATACCCAATCCTGCAATTAATTCTTTGCCTGGCATTAAAAATAAAACCATATCATCATTTCCGAGATTTTTAAAATTCCATTTGCTACCATTATGCATTAATCTGCACATATAAGAATTTCTATAAGCTTTTTTACCATTTGTTCTAAAATTAATTGTTTTTGCATTATCAGGAGTCCAGAGTCTTCTTTTAAATGCAGAACCATAGCCATAAAAAAACTCATCAGAATCTTTATCTGCTCCTAAATATTTTCCCCTTCCAAATTCTCTTTGAATCTCTCTTGATTCTATACTAGTTCCAAATCTTACAATTCTTTCATTAAAAAATTCATCATCTATTGAAAGACAAATCCCTTTTGGAATAATTATTGGCTTATCTTTATCTTTCCTTTTAACAGATATTCTTGATAAAATTTTATCATCAAGACAAGCATCTTTTTTTAGCTTAACTCCTGCAAAATTAGCATAACAATAAAGTATGACTTCATGCTCATATGCGCTTCTTACAGAATTAATCTTATAAACCCCTGTTAAATCTCCTTCATCTTCATCAAGAAAAAAATCTTTTCTTTTTGCAGGGCAAAACTCCTCTTCTTCTTTTTTAGGATCAAGAAATTCAAAAGCTTTTCTTATATGTGCAAGAGAATATTTTCCAGGATTATTCATTATTTCGTCAAGTGCCTTGCTTATATATTGAGGAGATTTTAAAGCATCAAATGTTCCTTCTGGAAAAATGCTAAGAAGGGCATGCTCTCCGATTTTTTCACATACTTGCTCAAAAACTACTTCTCCACTTTTAGATAACTCTTGGACTTTTACTGTTTTGCCATCATTAGGGAGAATAATGGGTTCACCATCAGATTCCTCATTATCTCTTTCTTTATCCCCATTAGGATTTGAGAATGCTTTTTCAGGGTCATAACTACCTTGTCCTTCAAATGATTTTGAAGGGTCATAACCTTTATTATTATCTACCATTAAAACAATATAAAAATACCCTTTTTAAATCTTACATTGTTGGAATGTATTGTAAGATTAGCGAGATATGAGTTATAAAAGAATAAAACAAATGATTTCCTACCAACTACCCCATATCAAAAAAACAAAGGGCACCCCACACTAAAGTGTGGGGTTTGGACAGCCCTTTGTTTTTAGGATGCTCAGAGAAATACGAAGGTGCAAAGCAACTTCTCCACCCTAAAGGGTGGAGTTTATTTCTCTGACATTACACTAAAATCAAATTTATAGATTGGGCTCATAGTATTTAACATAAGTAAAGAATAAAAGATGTCACGATAACTTGACAAGATCATTTTAGAATTATTCTTTTATCTGTCAACTTTAGACTCTTCAATAGCAGAATCATACTTCTTACCAAGATTTTCAAAGAAAAATCTGCTATGTTTTGCAATCTGCCAGCCACCATAAGCAATAACACCCATTAAAGCAAGAGTAACCCCATAACCAATTAACTTTACAACAGGAGAAGCAGGATGAAATGTAAATGAATATTTATGTTTTTTTGTCATTTCAAAATCTCTGAGCTCTCTTTCTTCCTGTCTTGCTCTCTTTATTCCTGATTCTACTCCTAAAATTGGTTTTAAAGCTTTTTTGCCATAAATGTCACATAATTCCTGATATCTTGTTGCCTTTTCCCTTTCACTACTCCCGCCTTTTTTCATCCCATTAATCATTACCTGAATTCTATCACCATATTCCTCAAAAATTCTTTCAACTTTTAGCCTGTCTTCTCTTGGATAAATCAGTCTTTTATCTAAGACATCAACTTTCTTCAAGAAAGATTCTAAACTTGATTTTGAAACCTGGCTCATTTCTGTTTGATTATACAGGGGTTTTTAAATATTCACCTAATAGAATAAATATAAAATAAAGAGATATGCTGAAATGATTTTATTAAGGAATTACTTTCTCTCTTCTATCAACTGTTTTAATTCCTTTATAAAATCCTCAAGTTTTATGCCGAATTTGACTTTTCCCTCTCTTGAACGAACTGCAATTGTGCCTTTTTCTTCTTCCTTGTCTCCAATTGTTACCATAAAATTAAATTTATCCATCTGAGCGTCTCTAACTTTTCTATCCATTGTTTCTGTTCTTATGTCTAATTCAACTCTAATCCCTACATCTTTTAGCTTTTCAAATATTATTTCTGCTGCAGGAATATTTCTATCTGTTAAAGTCATTACTTTAACTTGATTAGGAGACAACCATAGGGGGAAATTTCCATTAAGATGCTCTATTAAAATTCCTGCGAACCTTTCTAAACTTCCATAAATAACTCTGTGAAGCATTACAGGACGTTGTTCTTTATTATTTTCATCAGTATATGTTAAATCAAATCTTTCAGGCATTGCAAAATCAAGTTGAATTGTTGATAATTGCCATGTTCTTCCTTGTGAATCAATTGCATGAAAATCAATTTTAGGACCGTAAAAAGCGCCATCTCCTTTGTTTAATTTGTATTTCATTTTTGTTTTCTTAAGAACACTTTCTAAAATTGCTTCTGCTTTATCCCATATTGCCTCGCTTCCTATTCTTTTTTCAGGACGAGTAGATAGCTCAACATGGTCAAACTTAAGCCCAAACTTTTCATAGAAACTATCAATTAGCTCAATAATACATGTAATTTCTGATTCTAATTGCTCTTCTTTGCAGAAAATATGTGCATCATCCTGAGTTATTTTAATAACCCTAAATAATCCTGCTAAAGTTCCTGATAGCTCTTGTCTATGAACAATACCCACTTCTCCTACTCTCATTGGAAGTTCTTTATAAGAATGTGGTTTTGATTTATAAACTAACATTCCGCCTGGGCAATTCATGGGTTTTACTGCAAAATCTCTGCCTTCATACTTTGTTAAGAAGATATTTTCTTTAAATTTTTCCCAGTGTCCTGAAATTTGCCAGAGTTTTTTATCTAAAACAAAAGGAGTTGATATTTCTTGATAACCCATTTTTCTATGCTCATCTCTCCAATAGCTGATTAATTCATTGTAGATAATAAGCCCTTTAGGATGCCAGAAAACCATTCCAGGAGCAGTATCATGGAAAGAAAATAAATCTAACTTCTGCCCTATAATCCTATGGTCATTTTCCTTTAGCTTTGATGTATCAAGTTTGCTTCTTGAAATCTGATTTAATAGTTGTTTAGCATCATATTTTTCTTCTGTAACTTTTACTTCTTGTCCTTTTTCTCCTTCTACTAAACTTATGCTTCTTGATAGCTCTGACAAAGGATGTCCTTTGCATCTTAATTCAAATTCTTTATAAAAACCAAAAGGAGCTCTTGTAACTTCATATTTTTCTTTTGCTAACTCTGTCTCGGTTGCTCTTAAAATTTCAACAGCAACATCAGGAGAGGATAGATTTGAAGATAAATGAGCATAGGGATAGAGAACTATTTTCTTTGCCTTCACTTGGCTTGCTATGTCTTTAATGTTCTCAACAATTTTAGGAACTATTTGAAGAGAATCTCCTTTTTCAACAGCACTTAGAACAACAAGGCAGTCTTTTATCTCGTGTTTTCCTTCTTGTCCTTTTTCCAACTCAGCTGATTTCAAAGCTTTTTTTACAGCTTCATACTTAATATAATCACAGTGTAAGCTTAGTATCTTCATAGTATAGTTAAAATTAGGGGGTTTATAAAATTAACCAAAACGTTTTCCATAATTTTATAATTATATTTAGTTATCATTTTTAGCAGATTTTTTAGAAATCTACCTTTAGCAGGTAGTAGTAGAAGTCATGCTAGAAAGATATTCAATTTGTTTAACTTCTACTTTATTCATTAAATTATTAAGCATAACTTATATATAAATGTTTTGAATATCTTGATAATTAGAGTTATGCTTTATTATGATATTCTTAAGGATTTGCAGATTTAATAATTAATAATCCACCCATAATAATTGGCAAATGATTAAAAAGATTAATATATTTACAAGGCAATATATTATTAATATTATTAAGATGAGCTAATTGTGTTGCGCATTTATTTTCTATAAACATCCAACATATTATAGACAATTCCTTTTTTGCCTGCTGCATATTTTAAAATAAGAAAACTAATTGCCTCAATTGTTCCATCTGCATATGGCACTCTGCCATTAATATTATGTCTCCTTGTAACATTCACTTTTCCATCAGGAGAAGTTAAACTATAGGTATGCCAGGCATGACTATCTAAGAATTCTTCAGGAATTCCCATCTTTCTCTGAGTTTCTTTATCCCTTATACTTATTATATTTTCAGGAGTAGCTTCAACACCAAGAGCTTGAAAATATTTAAGAAAATTTAATGCAGTCCCGCTTTTATCTTTTTTTGATTCCTGATGACTTTCAACAATTTCTAATTTATATCCCTTATATTCCCCGGGAAATCTTCTTACAACATCTATTAAATTAATTTCAAATTCAGCAACCTCTCTTGCCATATTAGGAGAAATTACAGCTATATTTCCTGAATCAATTACAACCCTCTCCAAAGCTTTTCTATCCCCGCCAGTAGTTCCCATTACAAATGGGATTTTACATTTACAATATAATTCTGCATTTTTATTTATAACATCAGGAGTAGAAAAATCAACAACTGTTGGGGCTGGAGCCCAGTTAGCCATACAATATCTCAATTCTGCTTCATGTTCTTGAGGCGAGAGCAGGCGAAATTCCTGCTTTAGGACTTTATAGCGTTGAGGCATATCAGGTCCTGCTAAGGCTATAAAATGAACATTTAAGTTATAGGGATGTGCTGTTACTTGTGTCATTCTTTCTGCAACTGTAGTTATCATCTTTCCAGGCATACCAGATAGTATTATTCTATGCATAAAATTCAATAAGAATAAAGGTATAAAAAGATTTGTATATTCAAGTAAATATTTACAATCATAAATTTGGCCATTAATAATAAAACCTTGCCCATCTCTTTACTAATAAAAATATCTGGTTAATTATTAATAAATAATAAATTTATTTTATATTTATCAATAGTAAATAAAAAATAAAAGAAAAAGAAATAAAAAATAAAATAAATTTATCTGACTTTTGAAGTTATACTTCCTGATGCCTGTAAACCGTTTTGTGCGTTTGTTCCTCTGTGGAATTTTACAGTTATATCACCTTTGAACTTGTTGCCTACACCAGCCATACTTGTACAACTAACTGAGATTACTGCTCCTTGTTGTCCTGCTTTTATTAACGAGCCTGTTGTACCATTTATGATAACTCCTGCATCTGCAGTACAACCAGAAACAACAATTGTATCAATATAGTAATCTTCTCCGCCACCGTTATTTAAACTAAGACTAACTGAAGCTGGAGAATTTATTGCAGCGCTTTCTGGATTACATCCAAGTGGTGCTGAAACTAGACAGCTGTCTGAAATATATTTTCCAGGGCTGAATACACCAAAGTATGCAAGAACTCCGATAGCAACTACTGCAGCTAAGATTGCCCATCCATAGGTCATCAAGAACTCCATTGCTGCTTGTCCTTTTTTCATTTTTTACCTCCTTTTTTATTTAAGTATAAAACTCCTTGAGTTTATTAATAATAAATAGAAGAAGGCATTTATAAACCTATCGACAACGCTGTTTTAAGTTATTTATTATTAATAAAAATTAGAAGATATTTGTGATTAGATGCTAACTAATAAGATTGAGTTACAGGGTTATTATTAATATACTCGTTAATATACTTATTTAGCCATTATTTAACATCAATTATTAATAGTTATAATGGGCTTAAAACATTGAATAAAGTTGAAGTTAAAATTAATAAATATCATCGACGATAAAATATTATCTTGCCAAAATATTATTAAAAGTTTATGCCCTATAACTATCCAGTTATATTGTATTTTGCCTTGTGGCTGTCATCAATCCTGAACCAATTAGGCATGCCACTTACACTGGAATAAGAAGGATTGTTATAATCATCAAAATAAATATAATCTATTGAGGATTTTGTTTTTGTCTCAACTCTCTGCTGTTCAAGTTTTGAATTGTCAACAAAACTTTCTATTCCATTTGTATCCGCACTAAGATTTCCCTGCAATCTCCCGAGAAAGCTCGGAGCATTTGTGTTTTGAGCATAATAGCCATTGTCTAAATGAGCTCTAAGATTTGTTACATCAGAGCCAGAGGTATAATTTCCCTCATAGATTGTTCTTCTTACTTTTGTTGCTACTCTACCGCCTGTTTTAATAAGATAAAGAGGGTCTTCAAACCCTTCTATGCTTACTTCTGAAGTTATGCTTGCTCGTTTTTTCCAAGAAGCAAGTCCTGAAGAATCATCCATAAATAAATCAAATTGAAAATTAATCCCCATATTCCAAGGATTTGCCTGATAAATAACTATAGAGGGTCTTGTTACATTAATATTAATATTCATATTTCTTGCTTTATTATTTATACTATCTTCGTTTTCATATAGCAAATCAATATATCTTGCACCACACATTATACTCTCATTAAGATTTGATGAGTTGCAAAAATCATTATAAGGGATGTCATTAAAAAATATACTATTGAAATAAGAAGTCATATTATTTATATAATTTCCAGTGGCAGTTACATTAGCCTCTGCCATAAATAACCCCCTATGGCCTACTACATACATTTGCCTTGATAAATCTTTTTCAACTGAGAATAAAAAGGAGTCCATAGTATTTATTCTTGTGTTTACTGTGCTTCTATCTTGTATTGTTGAATAAACACCATAACTTACAGTGAATAAAGCAATCAAAGCTATTGCTACTAAAATAAATACCTGTGCTTTTTTTCCAATAATTCTTATCCTCATTTTTCTTTTTTTATATGTCTTGAATGATGCTATACTTATTAAATTTAGCTCAAGAGATATAATTATTAATATCTCTTATGTATATTTATTTTCTGTTAACATTTTTATCTCTTTTATGTCCTACTTATCTAATTTATCTAATATGTTTTTATAATACTTATCTCCAAACTTTTACCTGGGCGTCTGTTGCCCATGTAAATGGAATTCCGAAAACATCATTTGTATCTATCTGGAGATTTGAATTAATAAACTTTACATCTACTTTTCCGTCGTTGTCAAAATCAAGTTTTTGCAATAGATAAAAAGTCCCTATTGCAACTGCATCATTTGGATTTACTATTCTTTTAGTGTCTACATCATAAACACAATTAAATGCGCCATTGTAATTTGAAGGTATTTTAATACTATAGGTTGGAGTTTCATCTCCTTTAAACTGGATTGTCCAGTTACAGCCCTTTGCCTGGGCTTTTATAGGGCTATAGTAAGACATTTCAGCAAGTATTGTGAAGATAATCTTGTCATAACTTGAGCCAGTTCTATCAGAGTCATTATAATTTGAAGCTGCGCTGATATTTATTGAGTTATTTCCTGCAACAAGAAGCTTTCTTGGGATATTTATCGCATAAGGGTCTCCTACCTTTGTATAGTCCTTTCCATAACTCTCTAAGTCAAATATACTGTTATTCCAGGGTTGAGTTGGAGAGTTTCTGAAGAAAACTTTGTCTGTCCATCTTTCTCCTGAATAAGATATAATATTTGCTTCTAAGAATTTTGCTCTTGGAGGAAGTTCTAAATTTCCAAGTGTTAAATTATTTCCAAAAGCAGGTGTTTCTGCTGTTATTGCAACTCCGTAGTCTGTAGATGGGAATGTATAATTTAATGAAATATATGAATCAGGATATAAAGTTGTATTAAGCCAGTCTGGTGTTGAGATTTTTTGAGAGGTATATGAAGCTTCTACTATCTGCAGGGCGTATTTTTTTAGTGCTTCTTTTAGATTTGAACTGTTTGCTATTGTAAAATTTCCTTTTCCACATTCTGATATGTTATGAAGTGTTGCATCATCTCTGTCTGAGGCTTCTCCAATTGAGATTGCATGGACAGTTATTCCTGCAAGATTATAGGCATCACAGGCTGCTTTTATTGCATCATCTTTTTCATTTACAGAGCCATCCCCATTATAATCTGTTTGTGCATTGTTGCATCTTATTGTTGGTGCTCCATCACTTACAACAACCATTGCTTTTCCATTTGATGTTGATTGTGTTGATAACATTGCTGTGGCTGAAAGTATTCCACAGCAGGTGCATGTTCCCCACCAGGTGTCTGTGTCTCTTATATAATTCTGCAATGTTGTTTTATCATTTGTAAGGGAGAGTTTTCTTGCTATGCTTGATTCAGTAGTAGGTGGAGAAGAGAATAAAGGCGTTGGAATACCTACTGGATTTGCGCCTGGATTTGAATAAAGAAAACTTTGGCAACCTGCTGTATCAAGCCCATTATAATTTTGTATCAGCAAAAAGGGCTTTAATTTTAGTTTATCTAAAATAGGAAATAGAGAAAAATAAACCATGTCTTTTTTCGTTTTGTTTAATTCTACTGATTGTCCTGATGCTAATGTTCCGACATTTATTAAAGCAGAATAAACATTATCTGTTTTATTATACTCAATAATTTCAGAATCTCCATCAATTACAGCATAAATTATAGTGTTTGCAGTTAGTGTTGTTGTCCAGGTTGTATTGGCCTTTGTTAACAAATTAAAACTAGGAACAACTCTTGTTGTATTTATTAAATTTCCAGAAGTTATAGAGTCACGATAAAATTTGACATTATAGGAATTAATAGGGCAGTCTGCATTAGCCCTTAACACGTCTAAATTTATATTAAAGGTTACAGGTGTTAGCACATTTACTGAAGTTGGAGTTACTGTTAAACCCTTTTTAAAATCACTATATAGATTAGTGCCTGCTATAAAAGGATTAGAAGTTCCACTATTACTCTCTGACATTTCATCTACAACATTATCTTTATCTACAGAAGCATACCAATAATAAGGTGTTCCATCTATTTGGTTTATTGTTATGGGCATTGTAAATTTGTTAGTATATATTTGATTGTAATTTAGTGCAGGAACTGTTTTAAAAACAGATTTATCAGCAGGATCAAGAGATAAACTTACTGAAGAAGCTTGTGCAGTGCAATATCCTACATTATGCACTATGACATCAACATTAACATTTGTTGTTCCTGTTGTGCATACAGATTGTGTTTGTTTTATACCATATTGAGCATCATGATAATAAGGATTATATATCTGCAAGTCAGGCTTTTGTTTTGAAATTGTCATAGCACCGTTGTTATTATTTTCATCTACTTCTGCAACAATATTGGCATCATCTACATAAGCAAGTATTGGTATTGAGCTTTGGAAATTAGTTGAATATGAAGTTGTAGCATAGGCTGTTGCTCCTGCTGTTAATCCATTTACAGCAACAGATGCTATTTTATTTGCAGGAGATTTTGAGTCGTGGTAAAAATCAACATAAAAAGTTTCTGTTATGGCAATATCTCCTGGATTTGTTAGTGTTGCTCTTAAATTAAATGTTTTAGTGCCAAAAGAACAGGCATCTTGTGGATTTGTATAAATTAAATCATTAAACCTTATATCTTTTCCAAGACTATATATTGATGCTGTTCTACTGCTAATACGAGCAGACTTATCGTGACTTGTGAATGCAAAATTATTTTCAGGAGAAACACAAGTTGAAAAATATCTTGTATTATTAAATGTTGCTGTATAATTCATAGAGGCTGTTACTGTTCCAAATGCACCTATGCCTGAAATTGAAACTCGCCCAATTTCAGCACCTCCGTTTGCAGTGCAATCAGAAGAGCTCGCAATATTACAATTATTATCAATAGTGCAATTGTAAAAACTAATATTAAATTGTGAAGAGCTTGCAGAACCAATATTATAAACAGTTGTGTATAGTGTGAAGTTTGTAAGAGTATTGTTTAATACTCGAACACCAGCAGGATTAAAAAGATTGTTGGTATTGCAAGGCGGGCGATTATAACAATATAACCATTCTTGATTTGTATAGCAGTTTGATTTTTTTGTGTAAACAAAAGAATCTGTTTTTGAGACAAAAATTCCTTGTTCAGAAGATAGTTGAACTGCAAAGTTCCAGTTAGTGCCTTTTTGAGTTTTGATTGTGCAGGCAAGTGTGTTTTCACCTTCTCTTAGGATTGTTTTTGGAAAAGTCATTGATACAGGACCACTGCCATCATCTTCATAAAAAGCATTTCCATTTACAAAACAAGTCATAAGCTTATTTGTAGATTCAGAGAAATTAAGAACTTTTATTTTTGAATAACCATAAACAATAAATTTTTTTCTTAGATAGATTGTTTCTGCACTATAGGTTTCTGTGCCACCTGTGAGAACATTTGTTCCTGAAGTATATGGAAGCCAGGAAGAATCATCAAAGTTTTCTTTAAACCAGTCGGGAAGATAACAATCTGTAGAAGAACCAACATAAAAAGAAGGTGCTATATAAGAGTAACCATTGGTACTACTGCCTGCAACAGCAGGAAAAACTCTTCTATAATAAGTAGCTGTTGTATTTGGAGAGGTAAAATCAACCATTCCAACACGAGAATCAGAGTTGTTTAAGATTATGTCTGTAAAATCTTTTGTAGCATCTTTTAAAACATCTATTTTTTGAGTTCCGCATTTTGGCTGATTAAGTTTTGTAACCCATCTTGAGCCACAATAGCCTTGTACTTTAGCATCATCCCAGCAGAATGTTGCTGTTTGTGCTTCTGATTGAGAATTGCACCACTCCATGCTTCCTGAAACATCTGTTACAAGAACAGCATCTGAAACTCCTTTTGTTTGTGTTGCAGAATATTGTTGCAACCCATATCTTAGTGGAATTGTTTTATTTGAAAGAGAATTATAATTTTGATTATTTTGAGAAAGTTTTGTTTGAATTTCTGAATTTGTTATTAATCTTGTGGTTTCTACTGGACTTGTTTCATTAAAAATAGTTGTATTTCCTATTACAAAGAAGTTTGTGAAATTATTTTTATAATGCAAGAATATTTCCATTGACTGCAAATCTCCTGGAACATAGAAAGAATCATAGAGATTTATTACACCCTCTATTCCTGGAAGAGGGAATTTTTTTGTTGAGGAATAGGATTTGTTTGATTCATATAAAATTTTAATATAACCTCCTGCTATGTAAAAAGTGGTGTTTGGCTGGCTTAAATCACCCACAAACTTTATTGTGTTGTTTTTATTTGGCTCAAAATAAGTTGTTGGAATATTATATCTCACAGGAACTTCTGTTGAAGGAGAGGCATTAAAAAATCCAATATATTGGTTGTTTACATAGAGAGAAAAATTTGTTGAAAAGGCAGCTTCAACAATGCTTTGATTTATTTTTCCATCATAGCTAAGAACAGCAGAGACATTTTTCTGGCCCACATAACCACCAAAATAAAAATATTTTGAATTTAGCACACTATTTAGCAAGGCTCTTGAAGAATAACCTTTTGTCCCATTTCCTTTTTGAATTCCTGTCATTGCCTGTCTTGCTGTCCAAATAAAAGAAGAGTTTGTGAAATTTATAGTTGGAACTAGGTTTTGAGAATTAGGATAAATTTGATAGTTGTCAAAAAACAAGCCGATATTATTATTTGTATAGCCTATATCTGAAAAAATATTATCTGCAAGTGTGTGAAGATTTTGCTCGTCTGAAAAAGCATAAAATCTTGAAAGCTGTTCTAGGATTGAGATGTTTGTATCATTAATAATACCATTATTTATGCTTGTGTTGGCCCAGACTGCTCCTGGGCTTGCTGCCAATGCATATTCTCCTATTTTCAGAGATGATAAAGTCCTCATTATATCATCTTGGACTTTCATTTCAGGAGATTTCATTTTTGCAAATGGGTGCATAAATAAGATTACCCCAAGAATCAGGATTATTGCCAGCAATGCATCTAAGCTAAAGTAATATGCTTTTTTGTTTATTCTTATCCTCATTTTTCTCTTTTTTTATATGTCTTGAACGATACTATGCTTATTAAATTTAGCTCAAGAGATAATAATATTAATAATACCCCTTATTTATATTTATTTTCTGTTAACATTTTTATTTTCTTTTATATCACACACTTTTTTATATTTATTATATGTCTTTTTAATTTATAAAACTATTTCCACATGTAAAGTTCGAATTTACTCGGTGTATTGTGATTAATTGTGACTCGAGTTACTTTTATCATATTTTCAGGAGGATAGGGAACAGGAGAGGTTTTATTTGTGCAAATCATTGCTGTGTTTGTTGGCGAACCAGATGGATTAGTAGGAGGATTAGAGGACTGAGAGCCTGAACCTAGAATTACTGTCTTCTGTTCAACAAGATTTGTATTTCCGCTTGTGTCTGTTGAATCAACCCTATAGGTGTATGTTCCGTCGTCTAATCCTGCTGTTGAATTTTTAGTCTGATTTATATACAAATTCCAGGCTGTTTGATTTAGCTTCTGAAGAGTTGTCATATATAGTTGATTAATTTCAGCAGGAGATAAAATCTTGCTATAAATTCTTAATTCATCTATTGCTCCATTAAAGTCATTACTTCTTTGTTTGCCTGTCCCAATTACTAAAGGATAAGTATTTGTAATATCACGAACACTAACAATACTATCTGTATCCTGTAATAGTCCGTTAACATAGGTTTGTAAATTTCCCCATCTATTAAATACCGCAACAATATGATTCCATTTATTTGGAGACAAACTAATTGTCGAATAAACATCATTTCCACTAACATCTCGTATTCGAGCATATCCTGCTACATCATTTACCATATAAAGCTTATAACCTATAGTGCCATCTCCATTAGCTTTTTCAATAATATCCCCACTAACTCCAACAGGTTTAACCCAGACACTTATTGAAAAATTAGTATTACTGCCAAAGTTCAAACTGTTGCTATTTGGAACACTGATGGATTTTGTTCCTTCAACCCCATTAAATTGATAAGCTCCTCCAAATTTTCCAGATGAAGTCCATGTTGCTCCTGTTACAGTCCCATTATTACTGTATTTGCTTGAATCCACAACTTTTGTTGAACCTTCTCCCATGGCAGCATTATTATTAAAATTCATATTTAGAACCAAATTATCATCATATAAATTATAATTAGTATTATTAAAATTATAATTTAAACTTTTCAAAGAAGAGGATGAACTTGGCGAATAGCTATTATAACTAGCATAGGACTGAGCAATTTCAGCATCAGATAAAACCCTGTTGTAAATTCTAAATTCATCAATAGAACCATACCAATCTCCTAAGTCTCCACCATAACGATGAAGTATACCCAATGCATATCTCATTGTTCCTAAAACAGCAACATTCCACCATTTGCCTGTGTTAGAACCCGTTTCAACAGTTATTGTTTCTGGATTTCCATTAACATAAAATTTCCATGAAGAACCATCTCCTGTTAAAGCGACATAATACCAGGTATTTGGCTGAAGATTAGTGCTACCAACAATATAATTAATAGAAGGATAATTTAAACCCATTCTTAATCTTGCATTAGTATATCCTGTGCTCTGTCCATTAAATATACCTAATGACCAAAGATTATTTCCACCAGATGATGAAGTGCTTGCTGTGCTAAAAAATGTCTTTTGATTTCCACTAACAGGTATTGAGGGGAATTTTATCCAAGCTGTTATTGTTCCTTTAGATTGAGAATCAAGAATATTATTACCAACATCAATAAAATCTCCTGAACCATCAAAAGAATAGCATTTTCCAAATTTACAACTGTCATTAACTTTAGCATTTGTAACTGTTCCATTAAAAGAACTTTGGCTTGAATCAACTATTTTTGCATCGTTTTCTCCAAGAGAAGATGAATTATCAAGATGATAAAGCATTACAGTAGGATCATTATTATAACTATCATATAGCTGGCTGACTTCTGAAGAAGATAAAACTCTATTATATATTCTGGCTTCATCGATTGTCCCATTAAAAAATGCAAGATTTCCAACACCATTATTAATAGTATTTGCTGCTCCTAAAACAATATAACGGCTGGCTCCTGAATTATGAGTATAACTTGATGAATTAATTGCAACGCCATTAATATAAATTACTTGACTCCCACTTGAAACAGTGTAGGTTACAAAATTCCATTGGTTTTTAGCTACAGGGGCTGTGCCTGTTAATCCTGCATTACTACAACCAGATACCCTCGCGTCAATAACATTGTTAGAATATAGCATTATACTTGGCTCATATATACACCCATTACTATCCCCCAGTCTAAAAAGACTGGAATAAGTTATAGGAGAATTTTTATAATAAAACCAAAATGAAACACTATATGTAGAACCTACAGGAACATTAATAGTCGAATTAATATAACTATCAATGCCATTAAAATTAAATGCGCCCCCTGATTTTCCAGCAGAAGTCCACGTTGCTTTGTAAACACTTCCATGATAATTTGAACCTGAAAAATCTTTTATGATTTTATCATTTTCTCCGAGAGAAGATGAATTATCAAGATGATAACCTAATATTAAACCATTAGAGGGAGCAGATGGAGTTGTTAAACCATCAGTTGGAACACTCGAGCCTGAACTTGAGGAATTAATTGAAAAAGTCGTATCTACAATAAAAGAACCCCTGCTTGAACTTGAATCTCCTCCTGAAGGAGGTGCAGATGGATTAAATCCACCACCTACTGTAAAACAAAAATCAAATTTTGTGTTTAACTTTCTTTTAAGAACATCTGGCTGGCTAGTTGACATGATTGCAAACTGAGTTTGTTTAGAATCATCGACTCTATCATTAGATAGTATTCCTGGCTGGACAACCCCAATAGGATTAGAATCCCAATTTAATGGAACACCTTCTGATAAAATATTTGTAGCAACTAAATTTCCTTCATAAAACAGCGAGTCAAGGCTTTCTTCTGCTTCTCCTGGAAAATTAATTATAAATAAATAAGCAGTGACTATTCCAATTATAAATATCACGCTTGCTATAACTAAATCTGTGCTCCAGATTTGTGCTTTTTTTCTAGTAATTAAGATAGACTCCACTTTCATTTTTTTGAATTTTATTTTTCCCCTTGGTGATATTTATTGCAGGATTTATTTTTACTTCTTGATTTATAGGAAGAGCTAAAGCTGTTCTGCCTGATTTAATTTGAATCATATCTGAAATTACTTCCAGACTATAACCTGTTCCTGAAATTTGAGAGGGAAGAGAAAATTCTCTTGAGTAGCCAGGAGTTGCTTTTACAGCAAGATTTAATTCGTCCTGAACAATCAAGGCGATATTTTTTACACTTAGTTCTTCTTTTTCCCTGTATCTGTCAGAAAGATGGCTGTTTATTGCCAGAGAAAAAACTACAAAGAAAAACAAAAGAAAACCGACGACAATTATAAATTCTATAGAGGTTTGCCCCTTAGTTTTTCTTGCCATTTTTACATCATTGAAATTGTAATTTTATTAGTAGATGCAACTAATTTAAGTCTCTTTGTCCCCTCACCTATTAGCCTTGATTTATCAAGACTTGGATCAAAAGCCAAACAGACTGTCGAGGTAAAACTCCTAATATTCTCTCCATTGTGTGATGTGCTTTTTACAATAATTTCATTCGAGCAAAGAGGAGCTGAAGGTATAATTATATCTGTAACTTGTTTTGGAACATAGATAGTTATTGTTGCCTGAGATGGCTCACCTGCATAATAAACATTTTCAGAAGATTGAACTATTTTGCTTACAAAAATTTCCAACTGGTTGCTGATTATTGAATCTGCTGCTGTTCCTGAATATAAATAGGCAATCAGCAAGACACCCATGACTGCTGCTGACACAAAACCAACAATTACAATGTATTCTGCACTAACTTGACCTCTCATCTCTTTTTATAACAAGATTTATAAATACTGATTATTTAAATAAAATATAGTTTATAAATATAACTATTGAAAACCGATGAAAAATGAGCAGAAATGACGCGATAGACAAAATAAATAAAGAAATCAGAAATAATAAAAGACTTGTTATTTTTCTCTGTGTTCTGCTTGCACTAAATATTATAGTTTCTGTTTGGAAATTTATGCCAAAGAGTGGAAATGAAATGATTTTAGCTGCTCCTGCTGATAGTGGCACGAGCACAATTAAAATGATTTTATTTGTCGGGCAGTGGGTTGCATTGGTTGCTCTTGCAGTATTTATTTATATAAAATATCTGCAAAAGAAAAGACAACAAAATGTTAAGATTGATTTGAGTGAATTTGAAAAATTTAAAAATATTAAATCAGGAACAGACATTGATGTTTTGTTTTCAATATTGCAAGTTAAGGATGAATTAAGCCTGCCTGTTGTTGAAAAAATATTTAATATTGATAAGGAAAAAGCTTTAATATGGGGAAAGATTTTAGAAGACCATAATCTTATAGTGATAAACTATCCTGTATTTAGTGAACCTGTATTTAAAAGAAGGAGTTAATACTCCTGTTGTGATAAAAAATGAAAAAAGAGGGAAAAGTAAAGAAGAATGATTTAGAAAAAGCAAAGATAGAGGCAAATAAAATAAAAGTTGCTGAGGGAGAATCTGTTGTTCTTGAGGAATATAGAGTAGAAGTTGATAAGGCAGATGTTAAGATTAGAATTGTAAAAGATAGTGAGGGAATAAGTTATAATGTTGATTTTCCTTCTATAAATATTGCAACAGCCGCGTTATTAGATAGTGTAAGGCAGGACTTGGTTTCTTCTGTTGTTATTGGTGCTGCACAGGGTGCAAGCAGAGAGGAGATGGAGAGGACAAGAAAAAGATTTATTGAAGAAGCTTCGAGAATAATAAGGGACTATATGCCGACAATAGATAAAAAAATAGAGGATTTCTTAGTGGGAAAATTATTACAGGATATGATGGGGCTTGGAGAGGTGGAATTTTTAATTAATGACGGCAGTTTAGAGGAAGTTGTTATTCCTTCTGCAACAGAAACCATAAGGGCATATCATAAAAGATATGGCTGGCTCAAAACAAATCTAAAGGTTGCAACAGAAGACGCGATTATAAACTATGCAAATATAATTGCAAGAAGAGTTGGAAGACAAATCACAGTATTAACACCAT
>Ga0247842_10002249_pt1 | contig 29214 bp, 12 predicted proteins | sample LaCruzMarch2015__3_FD_192411 | JGI IMG/M metagenome (GOLD analysis project Ga0247842, IMG submission 192411) | Freshwater microbial communities from meromictic Lake La Cruz, Castile-La Mancha, Spain - LaCruzMarch2015_19m | ecosystem: Environmental > Aquatic > Freshwater > Lake | place: Spain...
CGAATTGTTACAACCGATAAGAATGTTAGCCAATTCCAACAGAGGCGCAGTCTCTGCCTCAGCCGCCTTCCTGCCATCAATTTGAACCTCGCCAACCGGGCCGTAGCCTTCACCAGTAACTTCGTACCGCTGTTCGGCAACGTAGAGCGCGCGAACCGTCATTTCGCCGACTGTGAGCGTGCCGGTTTTATCAGTGCAGATGACGGTCGTTGAACCGAGTGTCTCTACAGCCGGTAACTTGCGCACCAATGCCCGACGGCGAGACAACCGGAAGACTCCAAGCGCAAGCGCGACTGTCACGACGCCGGGAAGTCCCTCCGGGATAGCAGCAACCGCCAAACTCACAGCAGTCATGAACAATTCGAGGACATTGGTTCCCCGAAATAGGCCAAGCGCGAATAATAAAACGACGATCCCCAACGTCGCCCAGATCAGAACGCGTCCGAACGAGTCGAGTTTTCTCTGGAGCGGCGTTTTTTCCTCTTCGCTTCCCTCTTCGATCAATCCTGCGATACGCCCGAGTTCGGTATTCATTCCCGTGGTTACTACAACCGCTTGGGCTGTTCCAGTTGCAATACTGGTCCCCATGAACACCATATTTAAGCGGTCACCAATAGGGACATCGCCCGACTCTAAAATTGAAAGCTTCTTAGGAACAGCTTCCGACTCGCCAGTAAGAGCTGATTCGATGCATTTTAGCGACGCTGCGGCAATAAGCCTTGCGTCGGCGGCAACCACGTCGCCGGCTTCCAACGAAATGACGTCGCCTGCCACGATACTCGAGGCGGGAACGGTAGTAATGTGACCGCTTCGCCTAACTTTGCCTTGAGGAGCCGTCAGCTTTTTCAGCGCTGTGATCGATTGTTCGGCTTTGTATTCCTGATAGAATCCAATCACTGCGTTGAGGATCACAATGGCGAAGATGGCAAGAGCGTCCCGCGTTTCGCCGAGGATACCAGAAACGGCTCCTGCGGCGAGAAGAATCCAGATGATGAGGCTCTTGAACTGGCTGAAGAACATCTTTAGCGGATTGAACCGCTTGCTTTCCTTCAACTCATTCGGGCCGTCTGTCGCGAGTCGGCTTGCGGCTTCTTGTGCAGATAGCCCCGTCGCCTCAGATCGAAGCTTTGTGAGCGTTTCCTCAATGGATATGCTATACCAAGAGATCACATTCGCCGGTAAGGTATCGGCAGACTTCTTGGTCAAGCGGGTAATGGTTTGCTCATGTTAATTCTATTTGGATTTTATGATTTCAACTCCGCCAGACTCGCACAGAGGCAAGCGCCGAAAATGAAGAAACAGCCGGAGAGGTAAATCCAGAGGAGCAAAGCCATAATGCCTCCCAACGCGCCGTACAACACATTCAGCTTTGAGAAATTGTTCAGATATACTACAAAAAGACTTTCGCTCCCAACCACGAGCACCGTCGCGCACAATGCTCCGATCCAGACTTCGGAGAGTTTCATTGGCTGTCTCGGGGCTAACTTGTAGAACAAGCTGATACCGATGAACATAACAACGAGTGGGACGAAATAGTTGCCTACATCAAAGAGTAGAAATAGAGATTCGTCCGAAGGCGACATTAGGATTCTTAAGCTTCTTAGAAGCACGGGCGTTATCAAGCCGAGCAAGACTGAACCCACGGTCACTCCCAAAAGCATCAAGCTTCGCAACGGCATACGCCAGACACTATGGAATTCCAGTCTCCACGCTCGGTTTGTTGCGGAAATCAGCGTCGTGAAACTTCTCAACGTGGCGAAAACTAACATTGCGAAAGCAACAAAACTTACCGCCTCGCGTGTGTTAATCACGCCGGTGATCGTTCCTGCAATTTCATGTTGCCACTGGTCACTGATTGGGACGTAGGTTTCCATGAAAGCGATGACTTTATTCACTGCAACGTCATGTTTTATGAAAAAAGATGTAATCGTCACGAGTAGGATCATCAAGGGAAACAATGAGAAAAGAGCGTTGAAGGCGAAGGCGCCTGCCCATTGTTCGCCGTCAATCCGCAGGAAGGTTTTGAAAGCCAGACGGGTTGACGGCCAAATAAGTAGATTTGCCTGAGTTATGCGATTTTGCAGAATCATTGTTGCGCGAATATATTCTCTTCAGGTTTGCGGTCCCGATCTGTTATGACCGGTTGTGAATCTAAAAATCTAATAATATGTCAAGCGACATAGGCGATTGACAAAATGGAGGTATTCTCGACCAAAAGCAAGCGCTTCCGGAAACATTATTCATTAGAGACGACACGAGAGGTGGGTATTAAGGATCGTACCGGTTTCACGTAGCGTGAGATGTTGAAGTCTTAGAATCTTTCTTGATTTCTGGTAACCGTGGTTTGTTGTCACTGGTCGCCCATGTCTTTACTGGAATAAGAAGTAGTAAAACCAACAGAGGCTTCTTTGAGGAACGCAATCTTCGGAATAATGGCTCTTCGTCCTACTGAAGACCACCAGCTGACATCACTTCTGTGGTTCCTCGCACAGGACCATGAACCCGTCAACTACTACGACCCCGACTTGCCGATCAAGGAGATGTTCAGCGCCGAATTCCTTCGTCTATTTTTACTTATTTGCAATTGATTTTAGGCTGACTAGGGGCGAACCCAGAGGCACTTCGACAACGTGCAACGTCTATCGAATCAGCGCGAATCTTCTGTTCTGCGCGAAGATCAAACCTCAGACTCAATAACGATCGAGAGCAACGGTCTAAGAATCAGGCTGTAGCTAAAACGGTTATATAACACCAGAGTGTTTAAGGGCGGGTTTCCACGAGGAGGTTGAAGTTTAGGTCATGGATGCGACAGGCAGAGACAGATGCTATGACAGGAAAGACAGGGTGGATCCGATTTGAATTGCACGTCAATGGTCTTTTATAGCGCCATGACCTCTACATGAACTCTAACCAAAAAGGACTCAACTCCTGCGAGCTAAGTCCTTAATAAACAAGCATTGTGCAGAGGAGTCGAGCCCCTGTTACCGGCGTGAGAGTATGCGGTCTCATGATTTTTAAGTTATTGTAAATACGATCCACCGGTTTCATGTAAAATCAAGTAACAGCATCGCATGTGAATGCAAGTGACATCAAGCATGAACTATCGACGACCAGTGTTGTGACCACAGGCCTATTCTGTGGTCACAGAGAACCTTGGGGCAGAACAGAAGTTACTGTTAGACGTAAAAATCGGCAAAGCGCAGTTAGGAAGTGCCGCCTCGACCCAGCCTTACGCTGCCAATTTCAAGCTGGATCAACTTTTGACGAGGCACACCTATTCTGTGATCATAAATACCTTCTGACGGAACAGAAGTTACTGTTAGAAGTGAAAAGGGACAAGAGACTCGGGAATCGCCCGTGGTACCTTTCCCCAAATGGATGTTTGATTTGGATGCCTTCTTGACGAGAGACAGGTTGATTGGAAAAGGCGATCGTTCGAAAAGAGCCATCCTCGGTACTTCATCGGAGTACGACTATCTAACCAGCATCACCTTGCGTGCGTCGCAAAAGCTCGGGGTCTCTATTTTAACTAGATAGACTCCCGAACTTGAACCTTCCGAGTTCCAAACCGCAGAATGAGTGCCAGCTTGAAGGTTATCCGAAACAAGCGTTGCCACCTCACGCCCAGCCACATCGAAGACACGGATCGTAACCCGTGACGCTTCTGGCAAGCCAAACGCCACGCGAGTCAATGCATTGAATGGGTTCGGGAAGTTCTGCTCCAAATAGAACGCATCTGGAATTGTATTCTCAATGGATACAGAGACGACGACTAATCCATCTTGTTGATAGGTCAATCCTAATCCGACGGTCACTAACGCCGCCAATCCTGATTCAATTCCTTCTGCAGAGTTCCACAACTTCAGCTTGAAAGCCTCGTCATCCCGAAGTCCGTCCACAACATCGGTGGTTGGATCGTCGCCCCAAACCGCCAATCCGCACATTCCATCAACCACCGTTCCGACGCCAACAATCCTTCCGTCGTTGTTCTGCGCCGCAATTTGATCCCCGCACAAGACGTCTCGGTTCAGGAAATCGGTGATAAGCAGAGACATGTTGGCTCCAGTCGGTGCTGGTTCACTCCAGTGATGGCCGGATTGCTCATCGCCAGCCTTTTCAGTTAAGGACAAGACTGCTTCATCCGGAGCGGGATACGTCAAGACTACATCCTGCCGGACTTTGATTTGGTAACCTCTTCCTTCGCACCAGGGACTCATATTGGAAAATCCGCGCTCAGGATTCATGAACCTCCCATCGCCATCCTTAGCGATCACAACGTCGTCAATAATATGAGAGAGCGCTCTAAACGACGGCGCTGAGGCCAACAACGGTTGTGTGGGAAGATATGCAACGAGATTCCATCCGGCGTTGAGAGGAATTTCGGAGTAAGGTGCGATCGCTTGTCCGACAATTTCCATCTGGTAAGATTCTCGCATTCTCACCTGATATCCTCCTTTAAGGTCCCAGAAAGGAATATTGCTAAAAACCTGTGCAGGAGCCCAAAAGTGCCCCGAGCCATCTTTCAACAACATAATCGCATGCTGACGGTTTTCACCCGCTAAAGAACGAAATAGGCGTTCTGGATCAGGTCCGCGATTTTCACCTTCAGCATACATATCTTTTGGATCGATGTTAATCGATGCCATATTCCAGCCGGCTGAGAGATGAAGCAGGAGTGTCCTCTCTGCGTCACTGAAGAGTTGCAGCCGTGATTCTCCTCCCTCATTGAACACATCCGATCCTTCGAGGAACTCAGCTGTTGCCGAGAATTCTTGATCTGCAAGATCATCCCAAATCCGGAAGGCAAATGGCTGTCCAACTTCAAATCCGGTTGTTTGCTCCCAATCGGGATTATTGCCAAAGGCAAGTAACTCAACACCACTATTGTCGATCCACAAGGCACCGCCGGCCAGCCGCCCTTCAGGAGTGAAAACCCCGACTTCCCATCCCGTAATCGCGCGCCTGTTCTCAATAGTTATATCTTCTATTTGTAACAGGTGCTGTATGTCGCTTTCAATCCACCCATCCAATTCCTGACTTAACGGATCATCACGACGGAAATGTCTTGGCGTCGATAAGCCTTTAAGCGCATGAACAACGACTTGAACAGCCGGTCGAATTGGGTCGTTCGATTCAATAATGAGGAGCTTTCGGTATGGTTCACCGGCTTCCATCGTCGTCGGATCAATCCCAACCGTTAGGCTCATCCAATCTCCGGCGGCAAGATTCCCTTTACATGGTTGAAGAGAAAGCCAGTCTGGCAGTCCTTCGATAATTCCGTCATCTATTATGCGCCAGTTATCTCTTAGGGCGCCGATCCAAAAGTCCCGACCGTCATGCGCCGGCCCTGCGTAAAGGTAGCACCAATCAATCGGGATCGTTTTCACCGGCCTTGTCTGCCACCTCTCATCTACAGATGCTTGATATAATGTGTCGTTGTCGAGTCCCCACAACTCACCTCCCAAGTGATCGGGAACCCAAGCGATGCTGCCAACAGAGCGATTATTGAGAAATCCCGGCATCTGATTAATGACGGCAACTTCTTCATAGTTATCAATTCGATGGACGTGTATCCGATTATCCCAATCCGTCTTGATAAAGACGTACTCTCGCTGATCAGAAGCCATTCCGACGATTCCGTCCGAAGCGACATCGAACTGATCAATCCGGTCTCCATTTAGGTTATAAATCGAAACCGTCCGACTACCGCCTCCTATCCAAAGGTTCTCACCATCAAAGGCTATCCCGATAGGGGCAAGTTCGACGGCAAAATGTCGAACATACTCGTGGGTGTTTTTCGAAATCCCAACTACTCGTCGCAATTGAGCATCGCAACCCCAGATGAGATTGCCGTCGGAGGTCATCCCGGTGGTGACCATAATTGGTACTTCAAACTCGTCGATCAGGTCTCCTTTAGAATCACGCAAGGGTCCGGAGCTACCTTCTATTCTGACCTGCTGAAGACGGGGTTGCTCAGGATCACTAAAATGTATCCAGAACTCGAGGGTATCTCGTGATTCTCCCTGTCTGTTACCAATTTCGATAATTCGTTCGGCAAGATCACCATCCGTCGGCAGCAATACGAAAAGAGAGTCCCGCTGGTCGGGCAGGTTAAGCTGGATATGAGGGGGAAGCGCTGCCTGCGCAGAGACATTCCACCAGACCGCGCCATCTGGAATATTGGCTGCATTTGTCTCCAGTCGGATCGTAGAGCGAAAATCGCCTGCTTCGGATGGGTGGAAGAGAATCGCTGCGGACACGGATGTGCGAGCCGGAATAGAGCGGTCTGCTTCGGCGATTGAGAACGACCAGTTTTCAGCATCTGCAATTTCGATTTCGCTCAGATTTAATTCGACCGAACCGCGGTTCCTGATGGTTACCGGAATCGAACTGTTAGTTCCAACCCAGCCTCTATTCTTCAGCGATACTTCACCAGCTCCCTCAAAGGGTTCCGGAATTGGATCGCAAGCGATCAAAGGTTCGCCTGCGACGGTCAAATCGATGTTAATAACCTGATCGGGGCGCTCCGGATCGTTGGATCTAAAGCGGATTTCACAAAGGTATTCTCCACCATCTAATTCTGCGGAGCATACCGTCAGAAATAGCTCAAGACTCTCGCCCGCCTGAAGATTCCCCTGATGTGGATCAAGTCTGAAAGGAGGCGTTCTGGAAGAGAGGTAGTCGAGGTACCATATCACCGCTTCACCGGTGCGTCCCCACTGTGCAGTCTCAGCCCAACGATGGTGGTAGCCATCCGTGATTGTTGTCACAAAACAATAACCGTAACCGTACCGATAAGTCAGCGCTACAGGCTCCTCGCGCTCGTTTCCCATTACCATTACTTCATGCCAGTCACTGTTGTCAATCTTTTCGATATCTTCAGTTAAGAAATAACCTAATGCAACCGCTGCAACCTCGCGGAATCCAATCAAACGTTGGTCAGCCCTCCACTCCCAATGAACCGGGTCATTCTCGTTTAAGTAGTTGACAAAAAAGTTATCTTCCGGATTGAGCATAAGCGGTGTATTGGTCTGAGCCTGCATACGACTGCCAGAGTAAACAAGTCCTCCGGGGAAAACCGGTCTGACATTACTGTTCTCTGATCCGGCGCTGTAGTAGATCGCCCCCCCACCATCTACAAAACACTCAATTTCTGCGAGATGCGCATTGTACGATGTAATCCACTGGTCTGATTCGTAATTTCCAAACCAGATAAAGTCGTAACTTTCAAGGTTGACGTTCGCGTTGTCGTACTCATCCCAAGTTCGATACCGATCGTAATCAAGACCCTCGATCTGACGGAAGTATTGCTCAAAATCCCATTGATACCAGCCACACACATTCTGGATCAACAAGCCGCGTCCGTTTGGTTGATCCCGGAGTGGTTCGCGCAACCCATCCTTCAACGTCCGAACTGATCGTAGATTGGACGACATTTTTACCGGACCGCCGGTTGTTTGATGGACCTGACGATGATTGCGATCCTGCCGGTCAAGAATCACAGCCTCGGTTTTAAATACGAGCTCACTTCCGCCTGTATTCTCTGCTTCGATGACAAATTCTTCAGAATCGTCTTCACCCAGATGTACTTCGATTTCCTCCGGTTGCAGTTCGAGGTGAGGCGCTTCCATCGCTCCTCTGCTCGCGATACAGTTGAGAGGATATCCATTCTCCCAATTAGGGTCGTTGGTCATAATAAGAAGTTGAGCCTGTTGCAGGCCTCCCCGCTCTGGATTAGGATCATACCAGACCTGTAATTCCCGGCTTTCATGAGGCGCAACTGTAAAGTCTGCTAAATCTTCATTATTTACTGAAAAGTCGGGATTAGCCTGATCGCGTCGAACTTCCTGTACGATTAGATCTTCAACTCCAACATTCCGTATCATCACTGATCTTGCCGTTGGAAAACCAAAGTAAGCTGCCTCAAAATCAAGTGGCTCCACATCAGGTCCACCGGGAAGGACTTGAATATTGCCATGCCCTGAAACCAGAAGTGCGATTTCAAGCGTTGCATCTGGATTTACCAGATCAAAAGGATCGTTGCTGAAGAATTTAAGTCTGCCTGAATATAAACCCGTTTCCATGCCGGAGGCGTTAAGACTGACAGTTATTTGCGACGCCTCTCCGGTGTTCACAGCTCCGGACTCAGGACGCCAGGACAACCACCCGAACTCGTTAATGCCATCGTCAACAATGTTCACGTTGGCTCTTTGCCAATTTGAAGACCATAGGTCTCGCCCGTCGTGTCCAAATCCATCTATATCATTGCCAACAGCGTTCACCGTTCTGAAATGTTGCACGAGCTGGGGCTCCCATGTTTCAGTATTTACTCGGAACTGCCATGCAAACAATCCGCCCCGCCCTCCAGTCTGCAACCAAAGCTGTCCATCCCGGTGAGCATCTACCCATGCATTTGATCGGTAAAGGTGATTCTGATTATCTTCATTAACAATCAAGTCATGACAGCCTTGGATCGTCCCGATCTGTTCACCTAATCCCCCATTATCGGCGATGCGATAAACGCGGATGGGTCGGTTTCTCCAATCAGGTGATCCTTCCACGAGGAAGAAAAGTCCAAGTTCAGGACTGACGTCTATCCCAAGCGCACCGAAGTTCCCTTGAAATTGTATAGCTCCTAAATTGTTTCCGCCTTGATCGAAGCGGGCGAGTAACTGCCCCTGCCCAAGGGCATAAATCGTTCCGTTATACCAGCACATATCCCCCGTGTTAACCGGTCCGGCGAATTCTGCTGCCAGCTCATAATTATTGAAAGGATCGACTGCCAGAATCAAAGAGGGTTGCCCGCCCTGCCCATATTGCGCCACCCACATCCATCGGTTATCGGAATCCCAAGCGAATCCAGAACGGTAGATACCATCTATCCCACGCGGAAGACGGAACGAAGCGAGAACGTCACCTGCATTATCCCTCGATGGTCCCCTATTAGGTTCATCAGTTCTAAGATTACGGATCGCCCTTTCTGCGTCCCGATCTCGACCTTCATCACGCTCGCCTTCTATCCGCCACTCCAGAACACCGGCCCCATGGTTTTCGATAGAAACGGCAATCTGTTCCGTCTGTCCGGTAGAAAGGTTTGATTCAATTTCTTCGGGATCGATGAACAGTATGGGGCCATCAGTGCTTGTAGCCACAGCGATAAGACTAACCGGTTCAACTCCTTCGTCTGAGAAACTGAAGGTAACAGTTCCCCGATATTCACCGGGACCCGGCGTCTGAAGTACCAGAGTGTATTCCATGGCCGCCTTGCTTGCAACTGCGCCTTGGGTCTGTTGATCCCAATCAGCATAGAAGGCAGCATCATCAGAACTTATTTCAGCCACATGGAGTGTATCTGTTCCATCATTAATTAGTGTTACTGTAACAGAATAGCGACCAATGAACACATCGTCATACGCCTGGTTCCAGTCAAGCAAATCTGGGTAACCATATGCTTCCGACCAGCGAAGAACCGGAACTGGTACTCCTGTAACATTAACTGAAACTTCCACTTGAGAGTCGGGAGTGTGTGGATCGTTTGATTCAAAGTGAATGGTTGCTTCATGCGGTCCGGGTTGCAGATCATTCGTATTAAGAGTCACGATCACATCCTGATCCGACGCCGACTGCAGCTCCCCGAAACGAGGATCTACTGTCACCCACGGAACTCCTTCGGAAAGAAGCAGTAAGTACTCGAGTAATTCTTCTCCGCACGAACCCCACTGCCCTGCTTGGTTGTACATCTGCCATTGACGCCCTGTATAAACTCCCGCAGCAATCACCGATCCATAGCCGTATTGGTACTGCACAATAGTTGGGATTTGAGTCCGAGTCCCGATAGCTATAATCTGATAACCGTCACTGTTTTCAAGATTATCCAACTCTTCTTGACGGTAGGATACTCCAGTAAAAGGGTAGGCGATATTTCCAGAAAAGAACTGTCCTTCCCGCCAATTCATCTGCTGAACTAACCAGTTATCTTCTCCTGATACAACTAACTGCCCATCTTGAAGATCGACACGCGCATCTAATTCTCCGGGAAGTTGAAGCGGCGCTTCATCCATCCCGCCTTGTTCGATGTACATCGAATGTCCATTAGCGATGTATTCTTCGATTTCGGCCAAATGATTCACCCACCAATCCCGGAAGAGGTCACTCTGAGCCCCTAATTCGAACCAGACTGCATCATAGTCATCCAAATTCACTTCAGCCAAACTATCGGGATGGTTCAGCCATTCATAATCGAGGTCGCGAATGGGCTGAAAGACATTTTGCTGAACCCACCCTAGCCACTGCGTATCCTGATAGAGCAAGAAACGGCCTTCCGGATGATCTCTGTGTGGTGAATTGGATTTATCCCCCTCTAAACTCCGGATACTTCTGCGTTCATTGGCGTCATCATCGCCAGCGTCCCGGTTGACTAATTCTACCCGCGCTTCCCAGTTAAGCAACTGATTTCCATCGTTGGCAATATTGATAGTATGCTCTTCAACTTCGTATGAACGCATTTCAGCATGAATTTCGGATGGATCAACCACTATATGTGGGCTTTCCTCTGCAGTTGCCTGTAGAGGGATTACTATCCTGTCCCGGTGCGGATCATTGGAGAGAATGGTGAGCGAATCAGCATACTCGCCCGGTTCGTCACATTGGAATCGAATCTGGACGATTCTTGACTCATCTGGTTCAAGGTCGAAAGCTTGTACTTCAGGCAAGAAGCTTGCTGTTCCACAAGAGATCTCCTGCACAGAAAGAGATTCATATCCATCATTTGTGAATGTTGCTGGTATCTCATATGGTATCCCGGCAAATACATGTCCTTGGTTGAAGATGTTCCAATCAACTAATGGCTCGTTTGGATCGAATTGTACTTCAGCCGGCCATTCTACTGTAAGGAATGGACCAGCCTCAACCGTGAGTGTCACTGGGACATCAACTTGTGGACAGTCTGGATCGTTGCTGGTTATATGCAGTTGGGCTTCATAACGTCCCGGTGGCTGTTGTCGGGAATCCAATGTAAGTGTGGCAGCGAAACTCTCACCTCCCCCCGCTTCACCTCGCTTTGGCTCGACGCGCAACCAATGCAGTTCCCGAACGCCATCGTCGATGATTCGACAAGTCTGACTATTAGTGAATGTCAGCCATATGTTCTCCCCATCATATGCAATTCCGTCCACTGCTGTGGACGATTCGCCAGTTGGAATTGCCAGTATTCGCCGAGTGATGTTCCAGGTCTCCTCGTCAACTGCGAACTGGAAGATCCAGTCGTTAGAATGGACCCATAATTGTCCCTCGGGATGATCATCGGCCCATTCAATGCTTCCAACACGCCAGTTATTAAATAATTCAGTTGAAAGAGGATCAGACATACCCAATCTTTCACCATTAAGCAAGAATGCATACAGGCGGAGAACATTAGTAGAGGATCCGAGAACCAACAAAACCTCTGTGTCGGGAATGATGGCAACGCCTTGAATAATCACTCGATCCCGGTCAAGATCACCCGGGATCATATCATCCAGCCGGTTTCCCTCAACGTCAAACCGCATCAGATAATTATTTCTTGTAAGCGATTGCGCCCAAATAATATTGTCATGATAAGCTAAATCATAAGGCCCCTCGCGCGGCACGGTGACTATACCGAACCAATCGATCAGACGGAAGTTATTGCTCGGATCGATTTCGATAAATGTCCCGGCCAAATTATTGGCAACCCACATAACATTGCGATCTTCATCCCACGCAAGGTTGTTAGAGACAGCTCCGACCGCGCCGCCTTCCGGCCCATGACCATCAGGAAGATCAAATTCATCAATCACATCACCGGGATTATCACGTCTTGGCCCCTCAGACTCATCGCCTCCAAGATGCTCGCTGAGGCCCTGGTCTCCCTCAGGTTCCGATAATATCTCCACCTCGATGCCAAACCTCAACACTCCGCCGCCTACGTTGGAGATTGTCAGTTGAGCGGATTCAGCCTCGCCGCCTTCGATTTGAATATCAAACCTCTCTGGCTCGATTTCGATTGAAGGAGCAACCGTTGCAGTCGCATGCAGTGAAAGTTCGATGATCTCTTCGTCGGGATCGTTTGTATGGATGGAAAGGGTGGGAGCACATTCGATCGGCCGATCCGGCTGGAATTGAAGATGGAGCGTAGTCTGTTCTCGGCGATGGACTATTGGTAACTGCTCCTCGCTGATAGTGAACATCTCAGCGCCATCGCCATTAAACGTGAGATCTTCCAACTCGAGATCGACTATCCCTTCATTTCGGATAATAATTGGAGTCACGTAGGTTGTTCCAGACCACATATCCTGATGAAGTTGATCAAAGTCTAATTGGTCAGGAAAACCCCAATCGCGGGACCAATACAACGCCGCATCCGGAGCTTCGGCGACTCTTAGTTCAATTGGAACTATCAGGTCTGCATTCTCGAGATCGTCGGTGTAGAAGTTAAGGTTTGCCTGGTAGTTGCCTGATAGAAGTAACTCTGAAGAAAAATCGGCTTGTAGTGAAACCTCCTCACCACTGCTTATTCGACCCGAAGCAGGTTCGATGCTTACCCAGGAGCGTCTCGCTGCCCAATCGGCCCAGAGGAAGAAATTCCTTGCAAGCCATCTTGGCCCGTTATCCATCCAACCTTCACACCAAAACCCAGTTACATTCATTGTCGAAGCACATACATGTCCAGCCCCAAAATCCCATGTTGCTAGGGTGACCCAGCGATCAATATCCGCCTGAGCAATAAACTCCTGGTGATATATTATCGATAGATTAGTTATGCGTTCATTATTAACAAGTTCACTTCTGTATAGGGCTCCATCACTCGCAGAGTGGCCAACAATCTGATCTGGTGAATCGTCCCCCACTTCGTTAACACGACCGTAGGCAAGTGGATTTGAGGATTGAATTCCACCCTCGAGAAAATTTCTGTCTGCATGAGTCGCAGCGCCATAGTAATAGAGAACTTGTCCGGGCAGAACAAACGGCAAGGGATTGTGAGTAGTCATATGGGCCGCCAGAATCAGGACGCCGCCGCTCTCGACCCATTCGTCAATCAGGCGTTTGTTTACCCAGTAGTGGTGGTAGAACAGGAAGTCATTGCGATCAGAGAAGACTAATACATCCCACTGGTATAAATCGGTCTCTGCAAGTGCCTCTGGTTGAATTTCGAGAATGTTCCCCTCGGGCACACCCGCCTCTAATGCTCCTTCCAGCATCGTGTGACGTCCGTTGCCATCTGGATCAGAAGACAGTATCAGCACGCGTAGGTGTTCGACGTCCTCGACGGATGGGTCTTCAGTCACATCTATGCTCGTGGTGAAATCTGTTCCAGCATCGCCTTCATTGGAGATCACCAGATCGATCTCACCATTCGAGCCGATGACTATCTCCGTTAAGAGAGCTTCCGGAGAGGCGTGAAGGTTTGCATCGTCGCGATGAATATCGCCACGGGCTATTTGTCCTGTCGCTAATTGGCTAAAAACGAGCATTTGACCGAGCGAAAGGGTAAGGATATTTGGAAAGTAACCGTGCATGAGGTAAACCTCTAATAAGAATCTCGGACTTACTACATCCGGATGTTATCGCAAAGCTACCGCGGGGATGTTCCTGGCGTCAATTCCGTCAGAAGGACATTACCGGACAGATAGACTATTTATGATTGCCAGACGCGACGCAATCTTTGTAACGTAAAGTGCGCTTCTAAACCGTCGTCCTTGATCAAATCTTCGAACGTTTTAGCTGCCAATGCGATGGAAGAAACGTCAAGGTCGATTGAACTCTTGGCGTTTCGATCTCGATCTCAGCCTGATTGAACCAGTGGGATCTTCCAAGAATCTTGTTTTCGCGCACCGCATTGAGAGTGACTTCCGCTATCTCTTTGATCACTCTAACGAAGCCGATATTGGTCTTGTCGCTCCAATACTTATTGCAGATCATCACGCAAAGACCATAGGCATGTATCTGCATGTGGCGGTAGAAGGCATGGAGCTGGTCGTGCGTTAGTTCTCGGAGTTTGAGGTCGCTTTTAAAGACCTCAAACTCTTCGTAATTGACTTGCATGAATAGATCTTCGAAGCTATTCCGCTCTACTTGAAAGGAAACATAGAGATTCTTAAACTGTTTGGCGAAAAGAAGCTCGCCGATCCAGATATCGAGATGAGGTTCGCCGGTATATACCGAGATCACATACTCGCGGAATAGTTTGCAGATGCTTTCTGCGAGCGCCTGTTTCAACTCTTGAATACTGGCGAAGCTACTGTATAGGGGCTGAACAGAAGAATTCAATTTGGCCGCGATTCCCTGGGCAGTAATGGCATTCAGCCCCCCCCCGATAGCGATATCGAGCGCGGCGGTAAGTACATCTTCACGGGTAAATTTTATCTGCGGGGGCATTGTTTCCTTGATGCTGAAAGTGTCAGGAGAATCAGGAAAGAAGCGCCCGATTCTCCGAAAGCGAAATATCAGAAACGTTATCTAACGCATGTAATATAACATACGCAATATTACATGTCAAGCCTCATGAGAACTTTTTTTAGCTCGATGATTATTCCTTTCGACCAAAAACGTGCTCAACATTTCCAAACGGATCATGCCGACCATTCATACCGCCGGTATCATCACATTAACAATTACTTCACCAGCGTTATTTTCCGGTGTGCCTCGTCTTTTTTACATCCGTGCTTAATATGGCTTGATTGCTCGGCCTGTCCAGTCTATTTTGAGGCATGACTCAAACCATCCTCAACATTCTGAAAGCCCTCCTTGGCTACCTCAAAAGCCATGAGCAACTCGTCCAAGAAAATCTGGAGCTCCGGCAACAGATCATCGTTCTGCAACGATCCGTTCAAAAGCCAAAGTTCAAGAACGCCGACCGCATCCTGTTTGCTTGGCTCTCGCAAAACTGCCGGACTTGGAAGGATGCTCTTATTATAGTAAAGCCTGAAACCGTAATCAAGTGGCATAGGGCTGGCTTTAGATTGTTCTGGAAGTGGAAATCCCGTGCACGAAGGGGAAGAAGAAGGAAGGACGCTGTAATCAGGGCACTCATCCGAAGGATGTGCGACTCAAACCCGCTCTGGAGCGCTCCCAGAATTCATGGTGAACTGCTGAAACTCGGGTTCAAAGTTTCTGAAGCAACCGTCAGCAGATACATGCCAAAGAAACCAAAGAATCCATCGCAGACATGGCGAACCTTCCTCGCTAATCACATGCATAATACCGCGTCAATCGACTTCTTCGTCGTTCCGACCATCAGATTCAAGTTACTGTTCGTACTGATTGTCCTGTCCCACGACCGGAGACGGATCGTCCACTTCAATATCACATCCTCGCCAACGGCATCTTGGACCGGACAGCAGATCATCGAAGCATTCCCTTGGGATACTGCTCCCAAATATCTGATCAGGGATAACGACTCTATCTATGGCACAGATTTTCAAAGACGTGTGAATTCAATCGAAATAAAGCAAATTCGAACAGCCTTCAGGTCGCCCTGGCAGAACGCTTACTGTGAAAGAGTCATAGGTTCGATCCGTCGTGAATGCACCGATCCTATCATTGTGCTGAACGAAGTTCATCTCCGGAATATTTTGCGAGAATACTTTGATCGCTATTACAACGTGTCTCGTACGCATCTATCCCTCGGGAAGGATTGCCCGACGCCACGTCCGGTCGAAAGTCTTGCTATGGACAAAGTCGTCGAGATTCCGGTTCTAAACGGTTTGCATCATCGTTATTACCGGCGCGCCGCTTAACACTCCCTCTGACGCTCTTCTCCATAGGGATTTGCGGGTAAACTCTACCTGATCGCCCTGTAAGCCTATCTTCAAGTGACATTTTCCTTGCATCTCCGCTCCGAACTCATCAAGTTCCGACCTTGAACTCTCCGCTTCATAATCAACCACGCGAAAGCGTCCCCGAAAAACACTGTCTCGCGAGGACGTTTTTAAGCACGGATGTAATTTTGACGAGGCACAGCAGCTATCTCCAAAGCCTATCGCCTAACATCAAAAAGCCCTCACGAATATTATCTCGTGAGGGCGTTCATGCGAGTTCAAATCACCGTGGGAACAATCGATAACAGGTTTCACCTTAAGAAGTAACTGTTACACACGCCACACGATGAAATCCTTGATATGCAGAATATCGACCTGAACAAATCGGATACAGATCTCTGCTCTACCAACTGAGCTACGCCGATTACTCGACGGCGGGAATCGAACCCACGACACGAAGTAACTGTTTCCTACACAAGGCCGATAGTCGAAATATACTACATTTCAGAAAGCTTTTCAAATTCGTAAATGAATTGGATCACGGACTCCGAAAATCCGTCGATATGAATGACGTTCTTGTCGTAGCTGACGCCATTCTTAAACCCTGCGACGTTGATAACATAGAAAACCGCTGCTTTTTTCGTATTCACATGAAATGGATTCGCACGAGTGTCTTGCGCCTGTTCATCGGTGATAACGATCAGGCGATCAAACTTCTCGCTCGCACAGATTCCATCAATCGCTAATTGCAAATAGGTTGCGCCGCCAATTCGCTTCATCTCATCTGCGAGAACTATTTTCAGACCAAATCCCCTAACGGATGGCACCTTCGCGTAATTTGTTCCAAATGCATAGACAATCGCATCATGGCAGATTTCAGTGCAGATCATCGCCAAAGCCGTCGCGGCGTCAAATCGAGAAAGATCACTCTTTCCCGAAAGCGCAGCATTCATCGAACCCGAAACATCGACCAGAATCACAGTAGTTCCTTCCAGTTTCGGAAGTTCTTTAATTGAATTGAGCATCAATTTTTCGAGACGGAGTGTCAGATCGGGCGCATAACGTTGTGCTGCAATGAACCGGAATGGAAGCACGCGAGAGACATCGAGATCCATTGCGTAATCGAGAATCAAGTCCCGATCGACGTCAACTTGCTGCATATTACGTAGATTGCGTAAGAATGCGAGAGCGCCAAGTTTCTTCTCGCGCAGGAGCCGCTCCCAAGTTTCTCGCTTGTCCTTCCCCGCAGACAACTCCGTTTCCCAGGTATCCGGTACGGGTAAGTGTAAAAACGGCTGATCGAACGGGTACTTCTCGCTGAAATGCTCCTTATTCACAAGTCTTGCCAATCGAAGCGCTTGTTCGCTGTTTTGGGGCTTGACGTGCGTAAGGAAGGCTACGTCGCGCAGCTTGATTGCTGCATTAGCGCTGTTATACTTGGCGAGAGAGTAGTCATTGAACTTCAGGAATGCATTTCGCAATCCCTTTTTGACCTGATTGCTTAGCGGCTGTTTCCCGTCTTTCCAATAGATCGAGATAAACTCGCCAAGCTCATCCGGTCGCTGGATGACGCGTTCCAAAGTATCCGCAACCAGATGTTTGTGCGTCGGAAGCTTTGCCATTTCGCGAACAATCAGGAGCGGTGCATGGCGAAGGTTATGGATTGTTCTGGCTTCCACTGCTAATTGTGCTACAAATTCAGGTGCAACATTGGGGATCAAGACGGCGATCCGCTCAGCTATACTTTGCCCAGATTCGTAAAAGCTATCCTCCCACAGAAGGCAGGTGCAAACCGCTCGACGCAACTCATTTTCGGGGGTTGAGCGAAACGCTCTGCCGCCCTCATGGGTATACGCAGGAGCCTTTCGAAGCTTGAAGTTCAGTTTCAACCGTTCACTCCTTCAAAGGATTTCTTTCGCAATTTGCGCCTATTATACTTGTGAGGACGCTTGTTGATCTGCCTGCAACCGTCCTGCAGAATCGGCCATGAAGGTCGATGTTCAGTTGCCGCGGCCCCATTTCCACCATTTCTTGTTTTCTTCTTTAAAATGTTGTTTTATAAACGCGGTAATCCGCGCAACCATAGCTTCATTGCCAAGCTTTTCAAACTCTGATCTCGCCAAGGTAAGCGATTCTCTGGTTCGGATATCTCCGATCTTATAGAGAGTAGCGCCCTTATTGTTGAGCGCTTTGGCTCTATCTTCCGGGGAGGCATCCGGCATTGATATGACCAAATCGTAATCAGTGATGGCGCCTTTCACATCGTCCATTCCTCCCTTTACAACCCCTCGATTGAACAGAGTATGGGCCTTCAATTGGTCAGAGATATCCGACATCGCAATGATGCAATCGAAATCAGCAATCGCCTCACAGGAGTCTCCAGATTGGGCCCGTATCATCCCTCTTTCGTAAAGGGCGTCGGATTTATGCGTAGGGGGGGCATCGGGCATCGAGATAACACGACCAAAATCAGCAACAGCGCCTTCAAATTCACCCAGCTCCCCTTTAGCAATCCCGCGATGAAGAAGCGCCCGAGCTTTAGGTTCCGATGGTGCGTCATGCATGTCGACAACAAGCGCATAATCCGCAAATGCGCCTGCCTAGTCATCGCAGACCCACTTTGCAGTTCCACGATGACTGAGCGCGATTGCTCTGTGTTCAGTGGAAACTCTTGGCGATGTGAGGACCTTGTTGAAATCCTTAATAGCACCTACCATATCTCCGAGTGTCTCATTTAGTATACCACGATACACGCGAACCCAGGATTTATGCTCATCAGGAGCATCGGGCATACCAATAATAAGACTATAGTCAGCCAGCTTGCCTGCAATATCCCCCAGCATCCCACGAGCAACCCCTCGAGAATAGAGCGTCATCGCTCTCTGCTCGGCCGTGGCCTCCGGTATCGCCAGAACAAAACCGAAATCAGCGATTGCGCCTGATAAATCACCGAGAAAGAGTCTCGTTTCACCTCTATTCATATATGCATGAACTTTGTCTTCAGTCGAAATATCGGGCGTCGCCAGTACTTGATCCCAGTCTGAGATCGCGCCCGCAAGATCACCTAATTGTCGTTTGGAATTCGCCCGCATCATGAGAATGCCAGATCTCATTTCGGTCGGAGCATCTTGCATCGCAATAATTTGATCCCAGTCACGTATCGCTCCTGCGTGATCTTCCGATATCGCCTTTGTGCTTCCTCGATTATAATACACCTCTGATTTCTGTTCCGTCGAGATATCTGGCATCCTCAGCGCCAGATCGTAATCGGCAATCGCTCCAGCCAAGTCCTTTACTTCAAGTTTACTGAAAGCACGTTTGAGAAGCAGAGATGCTTCATTTGTAATTGGGATGTCCGACATTGTTAACTCTTTATATAATTAACGAATCGAGTAGTTCTAATTGTAACTGAGCAAGTTACATGCTCACCAAATCATGTAATGAACCGTGGCAGTCGGCCAGGGGAGAAGGGTTTTTCCATCATAGGTTAACGGCAACTCGACCGATCCCCAGACACGCTCGTGCAACAACTTGCGGGTACCTAAACCAAAACCTGCTCCAACCGCCCAGCGCGATGCCCGCGTAACCCACTTGCCGGGCGTCACCTCACCGGTCCATCCATTGGTAACATCGGCGTCCTTAGCCCGATTGTACTTGTACGATATCCCCGCTACGAAATAAAAACAAGTCAGGCGGGTTCGGCTCAAGCCATAGAGATACTGCGCGGAGAGTTTGAAGTACTTCCAGTCGCTCTCGACCAGCGCAATTCCACCGAGTTGGTATCCTGCTCCGTGTTGCGGAAGTTTGCGATAGCTGAATCCATTTGCGCCTAAGATCCCGAAACTGAGCCCAAATCCTGCGGTCCTCAGCGTATCTTCCGATTCTTCGTAGGTGGAGGTTTGGACTTTGATGACCTGCTCTCCGGCAGCTTCTGCACCAAAGGGAAGAACCGCCAAAGCAAACAGGAGTAGTCCATAGAAACCTGTCCGATAGGATGACTCGTGCATGAGTCTCTTCTCCTTTTTAGTTGAATGGTATTGCGCCATCTATAAACTTTTTCTAAGATTGCATCTGTAACACGATCACACCCTGATATTCATCGGTCAGAAAGAGAGTATGGTCGGATGCACGAACAGTGATGCTGCTCGGCTTTGGCGAGTGATAGACCCCGATCAGTCTCGGCGCAGTTCGAACCGTAACGTCGATAGCGAATAGCCCGTTCTCGCGATCGAGCATATACACCGTATTACCGTCGACCGCCACTTTGAAGGCATCCCTTACTCCGTCAGGAACAAACTGAGCCAACAACCGGATAATCGGGATCTGAAATATTCACAACCGCCAATCCAGCAAACTGACAGGCAAGATAGGCACAACGTGCACTGGAATCTACCGCCACATCAAGCGCGCTCCCGTAAAGATCGCATAATCCAAGTTCAGTGATTGGAATAGTATACATCTCAGCCCTGTCCAGACGAAATACCTGCAATCCCCACTCGCCCTGCGCCACGAAGAGGTAAGATCCTATTCTCTCGATGGCATGGTAGGAACGGAGCCTTGAATCGAAATGCCCCCACATATCGCAATCCCAGATATCAAGGTCTACGTTTCTGAAGTATCGAACAGCATAAATCCCATACAATTCAACTCCACAATAGATAATGAGAAAAGCATCCGGACTAACATCTTCAATATAGAAATCTTCGAGTAATTTATTCCCGAAACAGTATGCATACTGGTAATCTGCCGATCGATCGAGCGCTATTACCTCATTATGCCAAGTTTTTGACAGAACAAAAAGTAGTCGGCACTGTGCGGCATAGGCAACCTGCGCAACGGAGTTCATATAGTCAAGAGTGTCGAGAAACGTTGCTCCATTTGCATTGAGCTTCCAGATGGATACGCCAAGTTCATTGTCTGCAACAAAGACGGTATCCTCGTCAAAACAGAGTCCACGAGCGCTGCCCAGCGTGGTAAATCCACCGATCCGACGGAAGCCGAACGAATCGAGCACTGTAGGATTGGCCGTGTCGTCTCCACAACCTGCGAGCAACCCGGCAGCGCAAAGAATAATGATGGCGTGGGTAGATAGTGAAGTCAAAGGATTCTCCTGTGAAATAAAGCGGTCATCGGCTATTCTGCTCTCCTAATTGCTCTTTCTCAAGTTTAGTGAAGTAGGCGTCGCGGACTTCAGGATTGATCATCGCATTCAGCACTCCGGAACCGCACGCCATACAATAATTATGAGCCACACGACTGAACTCCATCCCCAATAACTCGATGGCTGAATCAAGGATGAGCGTTTCGCCAAAATGACCGCACGAAGCGCATTGATGGAAAACGAGAAAATCGGTCGGCAACTTCAATTTCTGCGCTCGAAGAAACAGCGTCCATTCAAGCCGGAAAGCACTATCAAGATCGTCAAGATACTCAGGAGGATAGTAATAGCCGTATCTCTCTTCCTCTGAAAGCTCCCCGTGCATACTTAAGAATACATTTAACTCGATAAAGTCACCTACAATTATTACATTAGCTAACTGGGAAATTGCCTCCTTTGCAGTCAGAGCGCCGCGTTCAAAGGCATTCCAGATCGACTGCGCCATAACCAGCGGGCTTGCTTCTTCGAACAATTGATCGAGCTTCAGCTCGGAACAGGTTCTGCGAAAGAACGTCTCCGTCTCTTCGGCATCTGTCTTTGGGTTCAGCCCCGCAAGAATCCGCAGACTGGGGGAGTCAACTCCCGCGCAAAGCTGTTCGCAAGCCCATTCAACGTACTGCTTGGGTTCAGCTTCACCTATCACTCGAAGAATCCAGAGATGTTCTGTGTCCATATCCTTGTTCCAGTATTGAGGTTACTTAATCAAAACCGTCTTTCTCACCGCCGTCCTCCCGCCAGCCTCCAGTCTCGTCAGGTAGATTCCTGCGGGCAAACCTGCCGCGTCCCAATTGACCACATGTCGCCCCTGTTTCATCGGTCGATTGACCAATTCCGCAACTTCCCGTCCCGTTACGTCCCAGACTGTCAGTTTAACTTTCGATGGATTCTCGAGACTGTAAACTATCCGTGTCTGCTGGTTGAACGGATTGGGGTAATTCTGCCGCAGGTCAAACGCGTTCACTCGATTCGGGTCATCATCGAGAATGATCGCATCGTTAAACTGCCCGACTCGTAATCCAATCGGCAATTGAAACACTCCCGGCGCAGCATTGTGACTGAACTCAATGGTCGCGATGTAAATAGCTCCCGAGTCGAGGTCGGTTGAATTGATCGTCAGTTCGATCGGGATCGATTCGCCCGCTTGCAACGTATCCGCCTTTGGGTCGTAAGAAATCCAACTTGTATTGGGAGCGAGTTCTAAGATAGCCAAACGGTCGGCAGGCCCGGCCTCAATGATCGCTGCCATCACCCAAACCTGGCTGTTCCATTTGGTTGTGATGGTCATTCCGCCGCGTCCTCCTCCGGCTGGAGAGAAGACATTGAGCAGTCTGGTGACGAAGCGGATATCGCCATTGGTAGGATTCATTTTGAAAATTGAGATGTCCGCCTGTTCGAAGTCTGCTGGAACCTCATTGTAGGCGATGATATAGAGCGGGTAGCCGTCCGGATCATCTCGGAACCACGCAAATCCAGACTTCCTAATGCCAGCGTTGTCTCTCGGGTCGTTAATGGGGAATGAGGCTACCTGACGCAGCGTATCCGCCTCGAAGACATACTCAAAGATGTTCGTGGTGGTGCTGGCGATGAAGACATGCCCATCTTCCGGGTTGAAGGTAATGCAGCGCGAGGACGTTAAATTTCGAGGCGTCTTCCAGAAATCCAATATCTCTCCAGTTTCCGGATCAATCTGGTATATACATGTATCCAGATTGGTTACCCAGATGGCGCCATCGAAATATTCCATATCGCGGAATCCGAGACGGCTGTTGAGGGGCTGGCGCATCTGACTGACCAGACGCCCTTCTCGATCCAGCTTGTAGAAGTAGTTGAGTGAATCGTTGTTATTAGTGCGTCCAGCGGCGACAATCCACTGGTCGCCGGTGAAGACAACCGATTGGATCTGTGGATTCCCGAGCGAATCGGAGAGCGCCCAATTTCGCAGGAGACGAAAGGCTTCATCCGGTTCATCCCGTCCGGATTCGACGTCGTCAAGTTCACCCGGCGTTCTTGCTGCATCGTCCGCAAACACGAAACGACTCTTGAAGGTGAGCGGGCCGTTGCCGGTGTTGCGCAGATTTAACTCCCGCGCTGCGGTCGTATCTGGAAGTAGACTCAGACCGATGCTGTCAGTCGCAGGCGAGAATTCAGGATGAAGCAAGCCGAATTCGACGTAGGTCATCTCGCCTTCGATGATGGAGATATCTACCAAAGTCGAGTCATTGTAGAACCGTTTGGACGCGATAACTGTGTAAGCGCTATCGACCAGCATATTATCGATCCTGAACATGCCATCGTCGTTGGTAAGGGCGCGGAAACCGTACCTGGTGTTGATGGTTGCGCCTCGGATCGGATCGCCCGTGAGTGCATCGAAGACTCCGCCCGTCAAAGCGCCTTGACGGAAATCAATCAGAGTAGTGAACTTGATTACTCTACCATCGGCGAGCGTATCGGCTCCGGGCGTTGGACGATGCCAGTAGGAGTACTGCAACCCGGTTGTGATGTCGGGAGAAGCGATCCCGACTGTCGCATATGGAGTATCATAGATCTGCATACAAGAACGCGACTCGGTGACGTCCTTGTATTGGAAGACAATATCGCCGTCGCCGGTGAAACTCGGCCAGAAAACCGGATCGTGGAGAATAACCTGAAAAGTTTCCCACGCTTCTGGTGAAGGTCCTTGCCCGAGCCGGCGCACTTGCGACCACTCGACGTAGAACCGACCGCTGTCTTCATCAAACCAGGTAAAGATCCCCGAAGTATTGTTGACAGTGACCAATTCATCCCAGAAGGGCGCGATCATACCGGGAGCCGTCATTCCACCCGGGATCTCATGATTATTGAAGAGCACGAGTTCATGGAAGTCTCCGGGGGCTAGCCATCCGTTCGTACAGATGGTTAATTCGTTAAAATCCTGCCCGTAATACTGAAACTCAAACGGAAGATCGACGACAATAGATTTATCATCTTCTACTCCCCGATCGACTAACTCAAGGTCAGTCGCTCCTTCAATTGCTCCGTTCACACGAGGATCAAGTTCGATCCAGTTGTAAACCGGCGTCGCATACCAACCGGTGTCGATGTCCTCAAAGCAAACATACCCGTAGCTATCCGGTCCGAATGGTTCCGCTGTCAAGGCTGGCGTTGTGGTGATTGTAAAATTGACCGTGTCCCGGAATCCGGCGTCAGACTCCAGAACAAGCGCCATCTCCGCCGGTTGCCCCCCCAGATGGAACGGGTGAGAGGAAACGCCAAACACCGCTTCCGACTCGCCCACCTCCCCGATCTGAAGTGCGAGAAAACTGCCATTCGGGAAGAAGGCTCCCACCGAGCTGGTGCGACTGATCAGCGTCGCATTTAAGGGAGGCCCATCAGCGCCGCCTACGTTTCTGATCCGAACAAACATATCAGCTTCTGCTCCCCGACTAAGCGGGCCTCCCTCCCATAACATTGAGTCAAATTCGTAATCAGGTCCCACTACCGGAATCGAGACGGAACTGACCCAACTTTCCTGCCCGACCGAAGCATCGACAAGCAAAACTGCATCCTTGCCAGAAGGAAATCCTCCCTCAATTCGAACCACGAAATTCGCTGTCACAGCCTGACCGGCCTCGGGAGCAGATTCAAACCGCGCGGCTCCCTGAACAATAGTGATTTCGGGGGTTCCATCTGTCAGTCGCAGGTTCAATTCTCCTTCCGGACGGTTTTGAGTCAGGTTGGAGATGAATACAGCAAGTTCAAGAGTCTCGAGCTGGTTCGCGGCCCCATCTCCATTCCCACGCGACGCACCGTCATTGTCGTCGTCGAAAGCATAGCCCGAGGATCCTATGAACTGCTCGGCTTCGGTCACCTCCAAGGTATCTAACAACGGAAAGAGGTTGTGTCCGGTAACGGTCAACATCAATGAACCTTCCTGCGTCCAGTCAGGATCAAGGTCAAACGAAACGCGACCTTCTTCGTCAGGCAATGCAAAGAGTTGAAAAGAGTCACGCTTGTATAGACAGACATTGGATTCAAGTGCGGGAGAGTCGTCATCATCGTGAAGAACGGTAGCATCGAAATGTGTCTCGCCAACCCGGATGTTCTCTGGCGCCTCGACCGCCAGTCGACGAGGGATGTCGGTGTAGAGATCGGTCGTCGGATCGCCCATTAGATTATAAATGAATAAGGAGGTTCGCCACATTTCGTCCCCGGTCATATCATGATTGATATCGCCGCGGTCCTGATAATTGTTGATCAATTGAGCCTTTCCGAGCATCGTCGCCCAGCCTTGATTGTGGACGCCGTAAGCGAATAAATTCTGCATAATCCCAGAAAGCACCACATTATTATAGGCCGAGTGGGTCACTCCGCCCGAACCGACCGCTCCGATGGCGCCGCCGCCGGTGTAGTGGATAAACCGGTCGCAATAGTTATATTCATCGCCCCACACCACTTCCCCAAAGTCGTTTGTGTTACAGGTAGCTAATATCACAAACGGCAGCATGCGACCATTATTCAATTGATTCACGGATTGATCGGAGAATCCGCTCAAGCGGTTCCATCCGCGATAGCCGACAATCGAAACGCCGGCGCGGAATTGTTCATTGAAGAACTGCGTCGGATTAATGTCCTGACCATTGTTTGACCAGTAGGCTTCACCAACCTGTGTATAACCATGGTCAAGAACGAGTTTCTTCGACCAGCGCAACACGTCAACTGAAGATGTTCCGCTTTGACGAGCTGTCGCTGTAAAAGCCGCCCGCTTCTGCCACCCGTTTTGGTTCCCCTGTCCGATGAACGGATCTTGTTCATACTGAAGAATTTTTCCGACAATCCCTTGTAGCATCGCAATTGTGCCAAAAGCTAACCGACCAACGGCTGCATCCGGCCAGAGATCATCGCCATCGAGGGTGCTGAACTCGTGATCGGATTCGTAGGGATTACCGGCCCCACCCCGACGGTCAAAGAAACCGAGAGCAAACTGGTGGTCGCCATCGCCGACCAGAACGATGTACTCAGGGGGAAACTCCCATTCGTCATAAGCGGTCTGAAGCGCCCGCTTGATAGCTCCGGCGCTGGTTATATCCTGAACGCGTAGAATCTCGGTGGGATAGCCCATCTGACGGCGCCATTCGACCAGCGGTTGAATCGCATCATTGACCTGATCCCACTGTTGAGCGGCTCCGGTCACATAGACCACCGAACCGCCTGACACTCCCGGATCGCGAGATGGCTCGTCTCGCAGAGGATTGACAACGGTCTGATTGAGCAGATTGCGGATCGCACGTGAGGTCTGATAGCGTTCTGGATTGTGGACCACATTGATCCGGTTCGCTTCCGTTGTATAATTCAGTTCGAGGTCGAAGTCGTCGATCACCTGCAGTTCGCGCGTCTTCGGATTGTATCTGACCGGATTGATCACAATCGGTACGATCCGGTAACCGCGCATGACGGCGGGACGCCCCAAGCTTGCGACTTCGGGAGGCCAGAAGCCTTCAACTTCAGCGGCGCGACTGTCCCGAATCAGCGGCGCTCCCTTACCGGGGATCGAGCCTAACTGATCGGCTTGGGCTGCGCCTTCAAGTTCGAGCGGTTGACGTGGGAAGGGATTGACGTTCGCAAGGAAGTGACTGCGGATGTTTGAAATGCTGAGTTCCACACCGGACTCGGGAGGAATAAGGACGAAGCGCACCATCGACGGAAGTTCCGGCCAGCCTTCCGGACCGGCTGACGGATCGTCGGCAAAGGAAAGCTGGTCAAATCGCTCGCCTTCGTTCCAAACTTCCTCATGCGTCAGTGGAGGCAGTTGAAACGAGAGTGACGCTCGAGTAGCGTTTTCAGTAACCACCTTCAATCCAGCTCGCGAGACGATGCACATCGCATTTTCCTTATTCTCGGCGGACACCGAGCTGACAAGGAAGAGTGAAAGAGTGTTTGCAAGGACGAGAATCAAACCCGTCGTGCGTTCAAATAAATTCGAGGTAACGAAGCGTCTGGACACTTTACCCTCCGAACCGAGAAGCCTGCCTCTGAATGCGAGGCGAAAGTATTCATTAAAAAGATATGATTTACGAACCTACGTTTTGGTATGAACCGACGTCAGAGTTATCTCACGAGAATCGTTTTGTTTGATATTGACTCGCTATTCGATTTGAGACGAACCATATAGACGCCAGAAGCGAGCCCGTTAGCATTCCACACGTCTCGATAACTACCTGCTTGTTTCCACCCGTCCGAGAGCCGCGTCACGATCTGTCCATTCAAGTCCACCACATCAAGAGCAAACCGCCCGGGACGAGGAAGGGCGTAAGCGATAGTAGTCGTCGAGTTGAAGGGATTGGGGAAAGCGGGGTTGAGGCAGAAGGACATGGGATGGTTGGTTGCCGGATCAGTCGGAGCGGACATCGCTTCGGAGCAATCGTAGATGCCGAGGCTGTAGTAGTCAGCAACATAAACTAACCCATCTACTCCCACTGTAACATTCGCTGTATTCCCCGGAGTGTCATAGTACCCTACTTCGAAAGGCTCGGTTGGATCGGAAACATCCACTACCCGTAATCCGTCACTATAATCTGCAACGCAAACATAACCACCAATAACTGCAATACTTAAAGCATGTCCCGGCGTGTCATACTGCCCAACTACTTGCGGTTGAGTGGGATCGGAAACATCCACCACATACAGGCCATCAGAGCCGCAGGTTAAATATGCATAGTTTCCAACAACCGTTACACCCGCAGCATTATATGCTCCCCAAATCCCAACTTGGCTCGGATGTGTTGGGTCAGAAATATCCATCACAACTAAACCGCCTTTGTAAACCGCGAGAAAGGCATAACTCCCAACAATCGCAATGTCGCCTAATCCTCCGGTATAGTAGCTCCCGACTTCGACTGGTCGTGACGGATCAGACACGTCTGCAATCGAAAAAGGCGATTCAGAACCACCACCATACGCATAATTTCCATCTACTGCCACTGCATCGGCAACATATGATTCCCAAAAACCAACTTCATGCGGTTGTGTCGGGTCTGAGACGTCTAAAATCCTCAAGCCCGAATCGGACGCGACGTAAGCGTAGCCTCCAATGACCGCAACATCCACACAAAAATGTGATTCCCAGCAGCCGACTTGATACGGATGTGTCGGATCGGAGGCATCAATCACACTCAATCCGGTAGCGCCTGTACCTATATAGGCATAGTTGTTCTGCACAGCAACCGCGAGAGCAGCGCGCCAATCTTGATTGCTAATGCTTCCAACGCTTCGCACCCCGCTGCTGTCCTGAGCCAAGGCGGGCAATACAGCCGTCAGGACGAGGAGTAAAAGAAATCTCTGCGTCTTCATTGCTGCCTCTTTACTTTACCAACGTGATTGGGATTGCTCGCCGATAGTCTGCCGCTTCCATCCTAACCAGATAGCTCCCCGACGCCGAGCCGTTAGCATTCCACACCGCCGTATGCTGTCCTGTCTTCAGAAAGCCATCCACCAATGTCGCGACAGGCCGCCCTGTCAGATCGAAAATCCGCACGGATATTGGCGATGCTTGCGGCAGGTCGAAGGATATGGTGGTCGTGGAGTTGAAGGGATTGGGAAAAGCGGGATTGAGGCAGAAGGCAGTCGGAACGTGAGTTGCTGGATCGGCCTGAGCGGACATGGCTTCGGAACAGTCGTAGAGACCTAGGCTGTAGGTTTCTGCAACATAGACCAAACCGTCCGCTCCTACCGTAACGTTTTTTGCAGATCCCGGCGTTTCAAAGTATCCAACTTCCTGCGGTTCGGCGGGATTGGATACGTCAAAGACGCGCAAGCCAGAATAACCATCAGCAACGAAGATGTGCTCGCCGAAGATTGCCACTCCATACGCACTCCCGGATGTGTAATAGTGGCTTACCTCTTGTGGCTCAATCGGATTGGAGACATCTACAATAGTCAAGCCTTGGTCTGCACCAGCGACATACGCGAAGTCTCCTGAGACCGCAATGCCCCGTCCATATCCCCGTATGGGACAGCTCCCTGCTTGAAAAGGCCGGGCGGGATTTGAGATATCTACTACGTATAGTCGACCGTGACCAGTAACATAGGTATAGTTTCCCGAAACCTTAATACCATATGCTGCTGCAGGAAGGCCAAGATGTGCGACTTCCCTCGGCTCCGCAGGATTTGTTATGTCCACTGACCTGCCCCCATTCTTTGGTCCAGTTGTAAAGTGGTACTTCGTGTAGCTTTTCCTTACCCGGCGCGCCGGGTAAGGAAAAAATCGCCGCCCCCAACCATCCGCGTTTCCGGCGCTGGTGGACA
>Ga0247842_10002251_pt1 | contig 29196 bp, 25 predicted proteins | sample LaCruzMarch2015__3_FD_192411 | JGI IMG/M metagenome (GOLD analysis project Ga0247842, IMG submission 192411) | Freshwater microbial communities from meromictic Lake La Cruz, Castile-La Mancha, Spain - LaCruzMarch2015_19m | ecosystem: Environmental > Aquatic > Freshwater > Lake | place: Spain...
GCGCCGGTCGTAACCACTATGTCCCAGTAGCCAGTCGCTTTTCCCAGCAGGTCAAACGCGCATGTTATCCGGGTCGAGGCTATCACACTCACGCTTGTCGCGGCTATAGCCGTCTCGCCGTCTCGGGTAAGCGCCACGGTAGAACCGGCCACAAAACCCGCGCCGCTCAGATTTGTGATGCTGACCGGACCTGTGTTGTAGCCCGCGTAAGGCGTGACCGACGTTATCTCCATCAGCCTGATATCAAAAGCGCTGGCCAAAGTATGGCTGAACGCGCCGGTCGTGACCACTATGTCCCAGTAGCCCGTAGCCTTCCCCAGAAGATTAAACGCGCATGCTATCTGGGTTGAGCTCACCAGACTGACGCCGGTCGCGGCTATGGCCGTCTCGCCGTCTCGGGTAAGCGCCACGGTAGAGCCGGCCACAAAACCCGCGCCGCTCAGATTTGTGATACTGACAGGGCCCGTATTGTACCCGGAGCCGGGTGTAACAGAGGCCACCTGCATCAGCCTGACCTCAAAAGTATTGGTCAGGGTCTGGCTGAACGATCCGGTCGTGACTACTATGTTCCAGTAACCCGTCGCTTTTCCAAGCAGGTCAAACGCGCATGTTATCCGGGTTGAACTCAACACGCTGACGCCGGTCGCGGTTATAGCCGTCTCGCCGGAGCGGGTAAGAGTCACGGTAGAGCCGGCCACAAAGCCCGCGCTGTGCAAATCGGTAATACTGACCGACCCTGTGTTATAACCAAAGCCGGGAGTTATTGAATCTACGGATGTCTCAGCGTGCAGCCCGGGGGCGAGAATACCGGCAGCAAAAAACAAAATGGCTGATAAAGCCATTTTTAGTGAAAAGTATTTTTTTATATACGGACACATATCACTTTATTGTGGAAGATGATATCTTTCAACACAGGAAACATAAGCATCCGCTGTAACCCGCGCCAAAACTTCCAACACCCTAAAAAGTTGTAAACCATACCCCCGCTTATACTATGATACAAAAGTCGGGGCAATTATAAAATTCACAAAAGTCACCCAAAAGCTTCCATCCCGGGGCTGTCCCCTTCAAGTCTGGGGCGGCCCGCCGCATATCAAACATCTGGTGGGCCATGCCGAGTTGGAACATTCCCTCTCCAGACCCTGTTGCCCTATAGTCCCATTTCTCTATAGGCCTTAATATGTTCAAAGCCTGAGACTTTAGCCTCTTTCTGAAACCGGCGCGTAAAGCTAAACTATACCAGGAGCAAATCTGACAAGGCGAGGTCAAAATGAAAAAATACGCAATAACTCTCGTGGTGTTCTTTGCAGCCGTTAACAGCGGCCGCGCCGTAACTATGGAAAGCCTGAGTTCATCCGCATCGGACGGTCTTTTCACAAGCGGTTTAATTCAAGCCGGCGGTGATACCAAAGCGGACATCCCGAATCCAGGACAGGCCCAGCCGATCATAACTTCTGATTCTTCCGAAGGGTCGGGTTACACCAAGATGTTCGGGTTCGAAAGCAGCGCCTTCACGCTGACAAGCGACGCTCCCCGCGCAATGGAAGAAGCGGCCATATCGCTGCAGCGCACAGGCTACACTGTATTGGAAAAAAGATCAGAATTCACCAAATTCACTATTTTTTTCCAAGCCCCTTCCGATATGCAGCTGAAGAAACACATCAGCGGCACTTTTGCGTCGGACAGCGCGGCCCGGAAAGCTGCCGAGGAATGCAAGAGCGTTCTGGAAGCCCTGAAAATGCCGGTACTTGAGAAAAGAGTCTCAAATGCCTCTTTTAACATAACCTACCTGGCCACAAAGTCCTTAGCATCAATGGAACCCCAGACCTTCAATAGGAACAGTTTCTCGTTCGACGGGGACGCGGCAAGATCAATGGAAGAAACCGCAACAGTGCTGCGCAGTGTAAACGCCGTGATCCTTGAAAAACGCCAGAGAGGGAACGAGTACAACATCGTATTCCTCGCGCCGTTCAAGCTGGTGACAGAGAAATATGTCAGCCCGGTCTACAGCTTCCCGAGCGACGCCAAGAAGGCTATCGCCGCGACCGAAGCGGACCTGGCCTCCAAAGGGATGGTTGTCCTGGAGAAGAAAGTGGATTTCAATAAGTTCACTGTCACTTACTTCAACCCTAAGTAAATATTAGTATCGTTTAAAAAATAAAGAAGGCGCGGTATAAAAACCGCGCCTTCTTTATTTTCATCAGACACACAAAGCCATATATCCCCAAGGGTAATCTACAGCTGCTTCTTCTGGTACGCTATATTGAAGAGCTTCAGATAATCCTGGGAGGATTTGGTCCACGAATAATCGCCCTTCATGGCGTTGCGGACCATCGTGTTCCAGTTCTCGCGCCAGCCGAACAACGAAACCGCGTGCCCCAAGATAGATTTAAGCTGAGCCTCCTCGGCGTTATCCATGGCAAAACCGTTAGAATCCTTAGGCTCGCTTGTATAATTTACAGTATCCTTCAGACCGCCGGTCCTGGTAACCACCGGAAGGGAACCGTAGCGCATGGCTATCATCTGAGACAGCCCGCATGGCTCAAACCGCGACGGCATCGGAAAAATATCGGAAGCCGCGTAGATCTTGTGGGCGAAGCCTTCGTCAAATCCGGCCTTGAAAAAGACCTGCCTGGGGTGAGCTTTTGCTATTTCCTCGAACGCCTCGGTAAGGGCCGGGTCGCCCACGCCCAATATCACGAACTGCATCTTATTCATAAACTCCGGAAGCGCCTTGAAAAGTATGTCCAATCCCTTCTGATGATCCAGCCGGGAAACCACGCCCGCCAGAATTTTGTCCTTTGACTCTTCCAGAGCGCATTCGTGCTGAAGGGCCTTTTTGCAGGCGGCCTTGCCGCGCAGAAAACTCTTAACATCGTAACCCCTTTCTATAAAAGTGTCGGTGGCCGGGTCCCAGATCTCCTCATCTATGCCGTTTAGAATGCCGAACAGATCGGCGGTCCTGTAGCGCAGCACCCCTTCAAGACCCTTACCGAATTCCGGCCGAAACTGGATCTCACTCGCGTACGTAGGACTGACCGTGGTGACAAGGTCGGAAAGCATTATGCCGGCCTTCATATAATTCAGCCCGCCGTAGAATTCCAGTTTATCCGGAGTGAAATCCGGCCAGGAGAAACCGGCTTTGAGCAGCGTTTCCTTGGGAAACATGCCCTGATAGGCGATATTATTAATGGTGAACACGCTTGCGGTCTTGGAGAAAAAAGAGTCTATGCGGTAAAGGGTTTTAAGATAGGCGCTTACCAGCCCGGTCTGCCAGTCGTGGCAATGAATGACATCGGGCTTAAAACCGATGAATTTCGCCCCTTCAAGCACCGCGCGCGAGAAGAAAATAAATCTTTCATCATTATCCTCATAGTCCCCAAAATTGGCTCGATAAATGCCTGGTCTGTCAAAATATTTGGAATTTTCTATAAAATATACCGACACCTTCCCCCACTGAACATGTGACATGGTGGCGGTCTCCACGCTATTACCCACAGGGATAAGAAAACTGCCGCCCACCGCCTTTAGCGAAAAGGCGCCGCCGCCGATATTGCGGTAGCGGGGCATAAAAAGGACGACCTCGTTGCCCTCCGCTCTGGAGAACACCTGAGCCAGAGCCCCGACGACATCACCCAAACCACCTGTCTTGCAGAACGGAAAAGCTTCACTGGCGGCAATGAGTATTTTCATAAAATCTCCTGGTCTTCGCAAACTGTAAATCGTTAACAGACTAAATCGTAACTCCCGCTCGGCTATTTACGATTACCGATTCACGATTTACTAACTTATAATTTATATTTCTTCCCCGCGTTCATCATCTCGGCAGCGTCTTCCGGAGAGACGGTGTTTATGTAAAAACCCGTACCCCATTCAAAACCCGCGACCAGACTGAGCTTCGGCATGATCTCAATATGCCAGTGGTAATGTTCCACAGACGGATCCTGTACCGGCATCGTGTGCAACACAAGGTTATATGAAAGGTCTTCCATTGAAACATGAAGTTTACCTATGGCGCTTTTCACCATAGCGGCAAGATCTCCGGTCAGCCCCGGATCCATAAGCTCGAAGTGGCTCTCGTGCTTTTTAGGTAGTATCCAGGTCTCAAAGGAGAAGCGGCTGGCGTAAGGCGTTATGGCCAGAAAATTCGCGTTTTCACCCACGACGCGCTTCTTGTGCTCTATTTCCTGCCGCACAATATCGCAGAACACGCAGTCGCCATTCTCGGCGCGATAAGCCTCGGCGCCGTCTATCTCCTGCACAACTCGTATCGGTGCCATGGGCATTGAAATGATCTGCGAATGCGGATGCGCGAGACTCGCGCCTGCGTTGCGGCCGAAATTTTTAAAGATCATCACATATTTTATTTCCGGGTCCTTCTTTATTTCATTCACCCGTAGGATAAATGTTTTAAAGATAGCGGCGACCTCGGAAACCGTCATATCTTCCAGCTGACGGTTGTGAAGCGGAGTCTCTATGACCACTTCATGGGAGCCTATACCGTCCATACGGTCGTACATGCCATCCGCCACGCTCCCGCCGCGGCCCCGCGCCACAAGGGCGGGGTATTTATTGAGAACCACCCGCAGGCTCCAGTCTTTACCGTTCTCTCCGGTCAGAGTATAAATAGACGGCGGGGTTTCGGCTTCATGACCGGGGCAAAAAGGACAGTTGTACGGGTTCTCCAACGCGGCCTCGCCCCTGAATTCATTGGGGCGCAAGCCGCGTTCGGAAGCGATTATAACCCAGCGGCCGAAAACGGGATCTTTTCTTATCTCAGGCATAATTTAGCACGATAGCCCGCCAGCAAGACAGTACGACAGATTAATTATTATCTCGCGGCTCTTCCGCCGGCGGCGTGACATCTTCAGCCGCAGGCTCCGAAGGAGCCTCAGATGAAACTGCTTCAGGCGCCCTGGATTCCTCAACTGACACGTCGGCAGACGCTTCCGCAAATAATGCCGGTTGGGCCGGTTCCGGCTCCGGCACCAGGGGCCGGGCCGCGGTATCCACAGGGATATTCTCCAGCTTGGGCAGGTCGTCCAGCGAGTTAAGGCCGAACTGCCTCAGGAATTCTCCGGTCGTGCCGTAAAGTATTGGGCGGCCCACGGTCTCGCGCCTGCCTACTACGGTTATAAGCTTACGTTCGCTGAGAGTATCTAACGGACCGATGACTTCAACGCCACGCACGCTTTCAACCTCGGCGCGGGTCATGGGCTGACGATAGGCGATGATACAAAGCGTCTCTATGGCGGCCTGCGATAAACGCACGGTCATTTTATTGTGATAAAGTTTTCTCACCCATAGGCTATTCTCGGGCCGGGTAGCCATTTGCCAGCCACCGGCTATCTGCATCAGCTGCAGAGCGCTGCCGTTCTGGTCCAGATGATCTTTCAGGGCGGCAATAGCGTCCTTTACGCGCTCCAGATCCTTTATCTCGCAGAGCTGAGCCGCGCGCTCAGGCGGCAAAGGATGATCGGTTATGAAAAAAAGAGTTTCAAGGGCTTTTCTGAGTTCTATGTCTTCCATTGTTTACCTCTCTAAAAGCAGCGATCAGTAATCAGTATCCTGTAACCAGTAAACAATAATAAGGAAACCCCTTACTTTACCGGCAACCGTTTACTGTCTACCGCTGTCAAACTGTCTCCGGCCGTTCCCCAAGGGGCAGCTCGCCGGGCTCCGGCGCGCGGTAAATCCGGACTTCTTCGTAAGCCGAATCCTGCACGGCCAATATCTTCCTCTGTTTTATAAGCTCCAGAAGCGCCATAAAGCAGACTATGATTCCCAGCCGCTGGGTCTCGGATACGAAAACATCGTCAAGGAGTATCCATTCCCTGGCCTTGAGCATATTAAGGACTTTTTCGATCCTGGACTCAATCGGGAAACTCTCGGCCTGCACTTCCTTGGAGTCATCCACGCGCTCAAAGGCGCGCTTCACGGCCTCCAGCAGCGTAAAGAACTCCAGTTCCAGAAATTTCTCGTCGTTGGAAAAAACCGGGGAGCCGCGGTAAAAAACGTCCTTGAACCGGGCGAAGCGAGTCTCAAGGGTCTTGGAGGCGTGCTTATACCGCTGATAGTCCTCAAGCATCGTGATCAGCTTGCCGCGCGGGTCGGGACCTTCGCCCTCTTCACCCGGCTCCGCTTTTGACGGCAGCAGCATCTTGACCTTTATCTGCATCAGGGTGGAGGCCATTACTAAAAATTCGCCGGCCACCTCCAGGTTCAGACTTTTCATTACATCCAGATAGCCCAGATATTCCTGCGTGATCTGCGAGATCGGGATATCGTAGATATCCAGATTATTCTTACGGATAAGGTACATCAAAAGGTCTATCGGACCCTCGAACACATCCAGATGCACGTCTAAATCTTTCATATCATCCCCACCGCTTTATTAGCCTCGGTCATAACGGCGGCGACTACCGCCCGCGCCCTTGCGTTACCGGCTTCCAGTATCTTATCCAGCGCGGCCGGGGTAGTATCATAGTTTTTGCTGCGCACGCGAAATTCTTCCATGGCCTTATTCATCAGTTCGAAAAGCTGCTTCTTGCAGGATCCGCAGCCAGTAGCCCCCGTGCGGCACGCCTCCTCCTGCTTTGCGCAATCAGGATTATAGATGCGGTGAAAGGCGCAAACCACACAGCCTTCCGGATGCCCTTTATCGTCCACTTTTATTTTCAGGGGGTCGGTATACATTTTCTTTATCTTGGCCTCAAGGCTTTTGGGCTCCTCGGCCAACTCTATGGTGTTGCCGTACGATTTGGACATCTTACGCCCGTCTATACCGGGCACCGAAGGGGTGGCGGTCAAAAGCGCGTCAGGTTCCCTGAAAACCGGCGCACAAAACGCGTGGTTGAATCGGCGCGCGATCTCGCGAGTCAGCTCCAGATGCGGCAGCTGATCTTTGCCAATGGGCACTAAATCGGATTTATACAGCAGAATATCGGCGGCCTGGAGTATGGGATAGCCCAGAAAACCGTATGTGGAAAGATCGGAATGAATAGCCAGGTCTTCGCCAGCCCCTGCGTGGGCTTCCAGAAGCTTCTTCGTGGCGCCTTCGCTGGACTTCATCTTATCTTCCTGGCCCTTATATTTCTGCTTATGAAGCTCAAGCAGCTGCTCCTTAAAAGTGGGGTTGCGCAAAAGCCAGCTGACGGGGGTTATCATGCCCAGCAGGAGATACAGCTCGGCGTGCTCCTTGATGTCGGATTGGCGGAAAATGACACACTTGGCGGGATCCAGGCCGGCAGCCAGCCAATCCTGAACCATCAGACGCGTGTTTTCCGGAATACTGTCGGCCTTGTCGTGCCCAGTGGTAAGGGCGTGCCAATCGGCTATAAAAAAATAGCAATGGTATTTTTCCTGCAGGTCCACCCAATTCTTCAAAGCGCCCCAGTAATTACCGAGGTGCAGTCGGCCAGTGGGCCTCATTCCAGAAACGACTGTCTTTTTGTTATCCATAGTCATAGACGCACTTTGAAATTCCCCATCTCTTAAATCACGATTACAATGCCGAGCTTGTCCAGGAAAAAAAGGCTGACGCCCAGGAACGGCCTTATAATGCCCTGTACCGCGCCGGTTACAACCAGGCCCAGCACGATATACATGCCGTAAGGGAGGTGCTTTTCGTATACCTCCAGCCATTTATCCGGCAGAAAACCCAGGGCTATCTGGCTGCCGTCCAGCGGATAGACCGGGATGAGGTTGAACATAGCCAGCAGCAAATTTATGATGATCCCCCAGCTGCATAATTTCAAAAGCGTAAGCGTCAGGTCGCCACCCATGAAACCCAGGGCGAACACCTTATAAGTGAAAAGCGCCAAAATAGCCAGGAAAATATTAGATGCCGGACCGCTCATGGCGACCAGCGCCATGTCGCGCCGCGGGCGGGGCATCCGCATAGGGTTTATAGGCACTGGTTTAGCCCAGCCTATTACCGGAAAATGGGACATCACGCAGATGGCCGGGATCAAAACAGAGCCGATCGGATCTATATGGGGCAGGGGATTTAAAGTTAGGCGGCCCGAGAGATGGGCTGTATCGTCACCTTTCCTGTAAGCGGTCGCGCCATGCGCGAACTCATGGAAAATGATGGAAAAAAGCAGCACGGGGAATTGTATAAGCCATTCCATTAGATGATAATTATATTAATATACTCTTGATGTGAGCAACAGTTAGAATTATCGGATGTTGGATGAGCCTGAAATATTCCGTATTGGCGGGACGGGCTAAAAAAAACTTTATTTTAGTATAATCTTATTTCATCGTGATCGCACCCGCTCCCGAATAGACTATCCCGCGCTGCTTAGGGGCTTGGAACTGATATTTAGCTCCGGAGACGCGAACTGATAATGGATTCATTATGACGGCCGACAAAGATATTAAAATCGCCTGGTTCAACTTCCTTAAGGTCTTCACCCGGGGCCTGGCGCAGATCAATCTGTATAAACCGGACCACGCCCAGATCACGCAGGTTTTAAAAGAGGCCCACGCCCTGCTCGGGCCCATAATAGCCGATTCCCCCGATAATAAATTCACTCTGGCCCTGGACAACGACAATCTTATAGTAAACGGCTTCCCGCTTTTAACAGCCTCCAAACTCCCGACTTCTCTTAAGAATATTTTCGCCAGCGCCAAGACGTCCAGCATCTCCTTTTTGGCCGGAGTCTCTCAGAACGATATCCTCCTGCTGTACCAAATGCAGGCGTTAAACGGCGACAGCCGCGAGTATCTGAAGCAGAACAATATAGACAAGATAACCCTCAGCCAGTCCGTATTCATGATAACGGATAAATCGGACGCCCGGACGGAACGCACACAACCCCCGGAAGACTATGCGGCCGGAGAACATAACAGCGCAACCGCGGACAACATGGCAGAAACCATAGCTCCCCAGAATTTCGAAACCGCCATAGACACAATAGTAGGCAAGACGACCCGGAACGCCGCCGAGCAAAAACACATCATGGGCATCGTAATGAGTAAATTCCAGGCGGAACTGGAAGCGCAGATCAACAAGGCTTTGCTGGTGGTGCGCCAGGAAAAGAAAAAGATGGAAAGCGATATAGCGCGCACCGAAGCCGTTATCTCCAATATTGCCGAGGGCGTGGTGGTCGTCGACAAGGATGGCAAGATATTAATGATGAACCCGCAAGCCGAAGTTATCTCCGGCAAGTGTTTAAGCGACCTCTCCGGCCGGAAGATATTTGATATCGCGAACCTTGAGAACCAATTGGTGTCATTAGCCTGGGAGATCAGCCGGGACGGGGCCAAGAAGAGCGAATCATCGGGTAGCGGGGACCTAAGATCTGGCTTCAGCGAAGCGGTAAAAAAATCCACTGCCATTATACAGGACGAGGATGGCAAGATCGTGGGTTCTCTCTCCATTCCCACTGATAAAACCAAATTCCTGGAAATAGAAAAACTGCAGCAGGATTTTATGGCCAACATGACGCATGAACTCCGCTCCCCCCTGACCTCGATAAAAGCGGCTCTCGAGCTCTTGGCGAAGGGCATTAAATCCGACGATCCCGGCAAGAGCATGATCAACACCGCTATAAGGAATTCGGAGCGCCTTAACGCCATCATCACCGATATACTTGATTTTTCAAAACTTCAGTCCGGCAAAATGGTTTTTCACCCGGAGAAAACGCCGTCGGACGAGATCGTAAAGGAAGCGGCAGATTCCATGAAAGCCTGGTCCGCGTCCAAAAGCCTGATACTGACGGTAAAAATAGAACCCGGGGTGCCGCATGTCTACGTCGACAAGCGGCGCACCGTGCAGATACTTATCAATCTCATCTCAAACGCGATCAAGTTCACGCCGAAAGGCGGCGCCATAGAGCTCAGCGCCGACAAAGGCCGGGACGCGCAATCCGGCTTTGTCTTCTTCTCGGTAAAGGATACCGGTTGCGGCATAAGGAAAGAAGATCAATCGAAAATTTTTGACAAATTCGTGCAGGTATCCGCCGGTGAAAAAACAGCAGGCACCGGCCTGGGACTGACCATAACCAAAGCCATGGCGGTCATGCAGGGGGGCCGGATAATGATGGAAAGCGACCAGGGCCGCGGCTCCACCTTCCGTGTGGCCTTGCCCGCTTACAATGGCCAATTGGAAACGCCAGTCTTTGAACCGCTTCCGGCAGTGACCGAAAAAAATTCCTGGTGGAAAAAGCTCCTCGGCATATAAAACCGCCGCACAGGCATTGTTATCCCGGCCATATAAGTTATAAAATATATATTAGCGCCCATATCTCAACGGATAGGGTGGACTATACGGCAGTCTTGCGGGGCCCGTGGACACAATTTAGCGTTACTGCGTGACAAAAAGCGCAAGTCACATACAAAGACAATTTTGCGCGCCCATATCTCAACGGATAGAGTCCTAGCCTGCGAAGCTAGTTATCTTGGTTCGATTCCAAGTGGGCGCACCAGATTTGAGGATGCAAATGTTACCCGAAAATAAAAACACGCCGGCAAAAGAAACCAAGACCGGGCGCTATATCTACGATAAGAAGCTGGGCAAAGTCGTCAAGGTTTCCGACGATATCCCCGGCCTCAAAAAAACCTCCTCAACATCCGCCGGGGCGGGCTGCCCCATGAATCCCGGCGGGCACAACTGCGGCGGCGGTTGCGGCTGCCATGGATAAACACGACCGGTATGCGCGAAAAATTCAATCTTCTTAAACAGAAATATTCCGAAGTAGCCGACATCAGTTCGGCTACTTCTCTTTTACACTGGGACCAGCAGGTTTACATGCCCGGCGGCGGCGCCGCGGCGCGCGCACGGGCAATAAGCGCGCTGGAAGAGCTGGCCCACCGCAAATTCACCGCCCCGGAAACCGGGAAGCTGATAGCCGGCCTGTATGACTGGGCCCAGAGCCTGGGGCATGATTCATTTGAAGCTTCTTACCTGCGGGCCGTCAGACGGGACTACGACAAGGCCGCCAAGCTGCCGCCGGAATTCGTGGCGGAATTTTCAAAGACCGTTTCAGAAGCCCTCGACGCCTGGACAAAAGCCAGAGCGGCTTCCGATTTCAGCGCCTTCTCGCCGTACCTCTCAAAGATCCTGGACCTTAATATAAGGAAAGCTGAGATCTTCGGCTTTGAAAAGTCCCCTTATGACGCCTTGCTTGACATCTACGAACCGGGCGTCAAAAAAGAGCACATCGAGCCTTTGTTCAAAAAACTGGCCGACGGCCTGAAACCGATCATAAAAAGCATAAGCGCCAACTCCGACCGGGTATCAGGCGACTGCCTGCACGGCATATTTGACGAGGACGCCCAGCTCAGGCTCACCGGCGGGATAATAAAGGATTTAGGCTATGACCTGTCGCGCGGCCGACAGGACCGCTCGGCCCATCCGTTCACCATCGGCGTCTCCATAAACGACGTCCGCATAACCACCCGCACTCAGACAAATTATCTTCCCGCGGCCGTCTACGGCTCGATACACGAATGCGGTCACGCTCTTTATGCCCAGGGCGTTCCCCCGGAGTTTGAAAGCACCCCGCTCAGCGACGGAGCGTCCCTCGGCGTACATGAGTCCCAGTCCCGTTTCTGGGAGAACATCGTCGGCCGCAGCCTCAGTTTTTCAAAATGGGTCCTGCCCAAATACCGCGCGCATTTCCCCGGCAAGTTCGACCACATTTCCCCGGAAGACCTTTACAAAGCGGTTAACAGATCGGCTCCTTCTTTTATCCGGGTGGAAGCGGACGAGGTCACATACAACCTGCATATCATGCTGCGCTTTGAGATCGAGACCCTGCTCCTGGAACGAAAGCTGAAAGTGGCGGACGCCCCGGAATTCTGGAATGCCAGGATGAAGGATTATTTCGGCCTTACGCCCCAAAAAGCCAGCGACGGGATACTTCAGGACATCCACTGGTCGCTCGGCAGCATGGGGTATTTTCCCACCTACACCCTGGGCAATCTCCTCTCGGCCCAGATCTACAATAAACTTTCCGCGGAACTCGGCGGCATGGACACCCTGATAGAGAAGGGCGATTTCCACACGATCCTCGGCTGGCTGAGGGCAAAGATCCACACCCACGGCCGTAAGTACCTGCCGGACGAATTGCTGAAAAAAGCGATAAATGACGAACTCCGCGTTGAGCCCTTTTTAGATTACATAAAAAGCAAGTATTCCGGGATATACAAGTTTTAACCTGAATCCTGCAGTTTAAGACAGATTTCATTTAGGGAATAGGGGAACAGAATTATTCTGCAGGATTCCCCGCACAGCGGGCGGAGGGCCAAGCGCTATGCGCGACAGGCCCGACGAGATGTATGCCTCCCGAATGGGCGCCCGCTATGCGGGCGGAAAGGTGCAACTGCAACTTTCAGGTTAGTTTTTCAGGCCGCGCAGCGCGAGCGGGCCGAAGAGGCCGGGGTAACACTTCTATGGATACAAAAATAAAAACAAGGTTTCTGGTCGGCATCGCAGGAGGATCAGGTTCCGGAAAGACCACCCTGGCGCGAAAAATGATTGAGGAGTGCGATAAGATAGGGATCTCCGGACAGATCTTATCCCTGGATAATTATTACAGGCCGCTCGACCACCTGAAGTTCGAAAAAAGGAAAGCCTATAATTTCGACCATCCTAACGCCATCGACTCCGCGCTCGCTCTTAAGCACATAAAGGCGCTCCGCGCCGGCCAGCCCATCCGCCAGCCCATGTACAACTTCAAGCTCCACACCAGGGAAAAAGAAACTTCCGTCTGCAGGCCGACAAAACTGATCATCGTGGAAGGACTGTACACCCTGTATTTTCCCAAGTTCCTGGACCTTTGCGACTACAAGATATTCGTATCAACCGGAATGGTAACGGCGGTTTTGCGCAGGGTAGCGAGGGATATTAATGAAAGAAACCGCAGCATAGAGGATACCAAGCACCAGATTCTCACCACGGTGCTGCCGATGTACGAGACCTATGTGAAGCCCACCCAGCGCAACGCGCATTTTTCAATAAACTGGGAAGGCGAAGAGATCCCCGAAAAAGCCACCGAAGGCCTGGTCAGAATGCTAAGGGACCACTTCCGCTGAAACAGTTTGATTAAAGACTAAATTTTTCACCAGTCACAGGCAAACCCGCACCATGAAAGGGACACCCGCGAACGAAAAGTTATTCTGGAACAACCGTGCCAGAAATTATCCATTGCCTTTTGAACCGGGAAACCTCGCCAAAATAGGCAGGATACTGCGGTTGTTGGAACGCATGGGGGTCCGCTTTGAAGGCCGCAAAGTTCTGGATATCGGCTGCGGTACCGGGGTTTACGCGCTTCCTCTGGCTGAAAAGGCTAAATTCGTACTGGGGTTGGACTCCTCCCGTGAAATGCTTAAAATATTCCGCGCGGAACGCCGCAGCCGCGCGATAGATAATGTTTCCTGCGTTCTTGCCGCCTGGAACGCGGCGCCGTCTTCCCGTCTGGCCGGGCGTTTCGATATAGCTTTCGCCTCCATGACGATGGCGATAAAAAGAAAGACAGATATCCTGAAAATGGAAAAAGCCGCCGCCGAACGCTGCGTATATATCGGCTGGGCGGGGGTCCGCCGCAACGCGCTCCTGGAGAAAGTCTATGCGAAGCATGGTGTTAAGTACCGCGCGCCGGAAGGCGCGGCGATAGTACTGAAAGCACTGACAGAACTGGGCCGCGCCCCGGCCGTGCGCTTCATCAGGGACAGCTGGGAAAGGAAAGCCTCGCCGCAGGATACCATGCGCGACATCGAAGTGGGCCTTAAGGTTAACGGGGCTAAAATGGACAGGGTTTGGGTGGAAAATCTGCTAAAAAAAATAACCCGTGACGGGATGATAAAACAGTTCACCTCAGTAAGGAAAGCGTTGATAACCTGGTGCGTCCCCTCCTAAGCTGAATCCTGCAGTTCTAGGAGTCAGCTTTTTTTGACGCTTCAATAGCTGCAATAATTTCGGACAGGGCCGCGGCCGCGGTTATGCTCCCGGTTTCCCATACAACCGGTTGCTCCAGGCTAAAATACTCGACAACGCGCTCGACCAGATAATCGCGCACGACCAGAACCCTCGGTTTCCTGCCGCATGAAAGTTCCCGAAGCGGAGCCGCCCACCCCCCGCCGTCCAGCTCCAGAAAACCGACCTCGTCCACGAATACGACATCAGCCTGCGAAAGGGCGCCGCCGGACAGGGCGGCGAGGCCGGATGCCAATCCTTCTTCGGAGAAACGAAATTCGCCCGCCCTTATACTGCCGCCCGCTTCGCGCCGGCATAGCTTTATCCGGGTGCCGGAGTATAAATTAATAACGTCAAATCCGGAGCGCAACCCATTCTCCCATAAACCCGCGGCGCAGATCCCGCCCGGCTTTTTGCGGCTCCCGCGCAGCAGTTCCGCCAGCTTCATCACCAGTTCGCTCTTACCGCTGCCGTGTGCACCGGTTATAATAAACACCGGCACCCGTCCGAGAGTTTCCAGAAGGAAAGGCGCGCGCGCCACTGCCTCCCCAAGAACTGATAACGGCCGCCTGGCAAAATCTCTGCCGGGAGGAAGCCCGGCAATGATCCCCGGCAGGGCGTTGAAAGCGTATTCCAGGGTCTCAAAGAAAATTCCGCCCCCCAGCCGCTCCAGCAGCCGGCGTATTGACGGGTTAGTAAGTTCACAGCCTATGGCCGCAAAACCGAATGTAAGTATGAAGGCTCTTAAAGCCATGTAAAAACCTGCCGATATGCTGCCCAGCATCAGCCCGGCCATCAATGAAGCGGCCAGCACGCCGGTCCAAACTCCGTAATGCTTCAACAGGGACCTGGCGCGGAGATAATAACGCGCGCAAACAGCTGAATAAACGCCAGCCACGGCCAGCATAGCCGCGGCGGGTATTTTACGCCCGGCCGACATAACCACAGCAATAAAGAGTATATGCAGGATAAGCGCTGGGACATAGTAAGCGCGCTGGACCTTCTCAGTACCGCCGTGAAATTTAATCGCCGGTCTTTCGGCTGCCGGCGCCGGGACGGACGCCGTTTTGTTTTCGGCGCACATTCCCGCTACCGCGGCTGCGGCGCCGGCCAGAAAATAACCTGCAAAAAGAAAGATCAGGGGGACCCATAAATTCCCCGGTCCGAAGCCGCCGTGCAGACGCAGCCATTCTACCCCGCGCAGATATACGGCGACAGTATCAGGGCCGTAAAAGATCAGAAGATTTACAACTTTATGCACCAAAGCCCAGCACATGGCCAGGCCTCCGGCCAGCAGGTAGCCCGCGGGGTTACAGCCGAGCAGCCGTACACCCGCTTCGGCGAGCAGTCCTTCCATAGAGATAGCCAGCATCGGCCCGAATATTACCGCGCTCGGAGATACGGACTTCATGGCCGCGCAGACAAGGCCGGCGCGCCACAAGAGGCCGCGCTCCGGCCAAAGCCTGTGCCCGGCAACCAATATGGCTATACCGATAGCCGTTAATAACTCTCCGGAGAACGGCACGCGCGCGTTATGCAGAAAGCTGCCCAGCACTATTTCCGACGCCGCCCATATGCCGCCAAGGACGGCCGCTTTTCGCCAGAGAATATTCTTGCTCATATGTTTTTGTTCAACAGGGCTAGAAGACCACCTTTACTGCCGCGGTTACCGTTCTTCCAGGCGCCAGAGTGTCTTCAGCCTGCTGATAACGCTCGTTAAAGATATTCCCCAGCCTTAACGACGCGCTTATTTTTCCGGTAATTTTTTGCGCCGCGCCTATATCCATAACCGAATATCCGGCGCTTGCGCCTGTATTGGCGTCATTGGTGAACTGCCCGCCCTTATGTGTCCAGTTCGTAAAGACATTGGTCTCTTTGTGTTTCCAGGATAGTCCCGCGGAATAAATATGGCGCGGCGCATAGGTAAGCTGATTGCCTTTTATAGTTAATCCGGGCGCTTCCGTTATTTTTGAGCGGGACTGCGCGTAAGCGGCGTACGCGGTAAAATCTCCGGCGATATACTTTACGGGCAATTCCAAGCCGTAAACTTCAACTTTCCCCACATTGGTGTACATCTTTTCTTTGCCCCAGGTCGCGTCCGTTACGCCGGTCTCTACCTGGTAAATAAAGTCCCTGGCGGTCGTGTAATACACGCTCGGGGCGATGTAGACGGCGGAAACAGGGGTCAGTCTGAAACCTGTTTCAACAGTATCGGCTTTTTCCGGCCCCAGGCTGGGATTCGGTTTTTGATACCACTTATTGGCGCCGCTGCCTTTGATAAGCGTTAATACCATATTCTCAAGTTCACCGGCCCTGAAACCCCTCGCGTAAGAGATGTATTGCTGTATCGTATCGGTATACTTGTAACCGGCTGATATCTTAGGCGTCAAACTATGCCATGTATGCTCGTCCAGATCGCCTGTATAAAAACCCGGCGCTTTCGTGTTTTCCGCAAAACCGTCGTGGAATTTTACGGTGTCATATCTTAAACCGCCGACTATGTTTATTCTGTCGGACAGCAGATTCTTTTCCAGCTGAATGAACGGCGCGTAACTATCAATTTCACCTATGTCTTTTGCATATGTTCCGTTGTTATAGTTATCGTAGCCGTTAACGTCCCCGTGTTTCCAGTCAAAACCCAATGTGCAGGCCAAGCCCGCGATATCTTTAGCCAGGGAACTTTGAACGCCGTGATCCCGTCTGTCCACGTCTATATCAGTGTGCGAGGTGGCGGCGGTCGCTTCAGCGCGTGTTTGCTCAGTCTGCTGGTCATAAACCGCGGCATTCCAGTTAAGGTCTTCGCTGCCGCCTTTCCACGAGATCCTGGAAAGGTCAGTTTCGCTTTCACGGTATTCACCCTTTGCCGTGCTCTGATAATTCGAGCCCATCCCCGTCACCCCGTCATAACGGGAAAAATCCGCGCGGACAGCCCCCATTTCCTTGAAGTCATAGGCGGCTTTAGCTCCGAATGAATTTTCATTTACATATGACTTTGCCGTATATTGATTGCGATTCGCTTCGATAGCCTGCACATAGCCGTCGCTTTCTAAATGTTTTCCGAACACTTCCAGGGATAAAGCCCCCGCCTGCGCTCCAGCCTTTGCCGTTGTATCAAGGGTATTATATGTCCCGTAGGCGGTCTCCAGACTATAACCTTTCTTCGCTCCTTTTGTAATTATATTTATCGTTCCGCCTATAGCATTGGAGCCATAAAGAGAGGAAGACGGCCCTTTAAATACTTCAACGTGGTCAATGTCTTCTATCGTGAGATCGTTCCAATTTACTCCGCCGGTCGCCGAATTATTCAAAGGAACGTCGTCCAGCAATATAAGCGTGCGCCCCTGCGATTGGCCGCCCTGAGGTGAACTGCCCAGCCCGCGCATTGTCAACGCGGCCATGCGGTTATTTATATCTCCGGAAGAACGTGTTGTGCTTAATCCCGGGACAAGCGCCGCGAGTTTTTCGTCCAGCGTCGTGCCAGGTAATTCTGTAAGCTGTTCGGGTATTACAACCTCTATTGAGGCGGGAACATCAGCCAGGGTTTGCGGAGCCCGGCCGGGGGTCGTTACCGTTAAACGCACATCTGACGCCGCCAACGGGGCGCACAGCAATAATGTTGTCAATGTTAAACCGGCCTTATGTCTTATCATCGCAATCTCCTTGGCGGTCAACTTCTGCAAATAAAATACAGCTAGATCGGCGCGATTATGGAAAACGCGCCGTGCGTAACCCCTTTCAGCGCCCGCATGGCGTCCGCCAAACGCTCCAGGGCCGGCGGCGATCCGGTAACCGAAGCTGTTACGAGTATTTTTCCGCCGGGCAGGATATTGGTTTGCAGCGAAAGGACGCTTTTGGCGTTGGCCTGCAGAAGGGTCTCAAGGCTGCGGCCGGGGCGGCGGTCGGCCGGGTCGTATATTATCGAAATACTTCCGGCACATTCTCGCCCGCTCCTCCACTCTTTTTTAGTTACAGCGCGGCGGATGAAGTCCGCCATGGCCTGCGAACGGCTTGGGTAGCCGCGTTCGGAGGATATTTCATCAAGCCTGGCGAGCAGGCCTTTCTCAAGGCACACGGTAAACCTGTCCAGTAATTTATCGGCGTTTTTCATATTCATACTATTGTATAAAAAAATATGAATGGGGGCAAACGCCACCGAGCATTGGCTTTTATCAATTCGCGCCGAATTTGCTACCATTTGGGATAAAGTTAATTTTGGAGGAGAACATGAACACCATATTTCAGGTCCCAAAGCCGCTCAACGAACCCGTTTGGAACTACGCCCCTGGCAGCCCCGAACGCAAAGAATTGAAAGCCAAGCTGGCCGAAATGCGCGGCCAAATAATAGATATACCGCTTATAATCGCCGGCAAAGAGGTCCGCACCGGCAAAACCGCCGATATCATCATACCGCACGAGAACAAAAAAATAATAGGCCGCTTTCACAAGGCCGGGGTGAAGGAAGTTGAAATGGCTATAAAGGCCGCGGCCGCGGCGCGCGAAACCTGGGGCCGGATGCCCTGGCACGCCCGCGCCTCAGTATTTCTTAAAGCCGGAGAGCTGCTCGCCGGCCCCTGGCGCCAGACGCTTAACGCCGCCACCATGCTGGGCCAGTCAAAAAACCCATACCAGGCTGAGATAGACTCCGCCTGTGAACTGGTGGATTTTTACCGTTTCAACACCAGCTACGCTGAGCAGATCTACTCCCAGCAGCCGTTTTCCCCCCGCGGCAACTGGAATTACGTGGACTACAGACCCCTGGAAGGCTTCGTGTTCGCGGTGACGCCATTCAACTTCACCTCGATAGCAGGCAACCTTCCAACCGCGCCGGCCATAATGGGCAACACCGTAATCTGGAAGCCTGCCTCCACCTCAGTTTACTCAGGCTACTACCTTATGAAGCTGTGGCAGGCGGCGGGACTGCCGGACGGCGTCATAAACATGGTACCCGGCTCCGGAGGAGAGGTCGGCAACCCTGTTATAGACAGCAAGGATTTTATGGGCCTGCATTTCACCGGCTCCACAGCCGTGTTCAACGGAATGTGGTCCACAATAGTAAAGAACTTCGATAAATACCGCGGCTACCCGCGCATCGTGGGAGAAACCGGCGGAAAAGACTTTATTTTCGCCCATGAATCCTGCGATACCGAGGCACTCAAAACCGCCATAGTGCGCGGCTCCTATGAATATCAGGGCCAGAAATGCTCCGCGGCAAGCCGCTCTTACATACCCCGCTCAGTCTGGAATAAGATCAAGGACGACCTGACAGCCCAGATAAAAAACCTGAAGATGGGCCCGGCCGAAGACTTCACAAACTTCATTAACGCGGTTATAGACAAAAGCGCGTTCAACAATATAAAGGGGTACATAGACTTCGCCAGAACGGCGCCGGACGCGAAGATACTTGCCGGCGGGGTATGCGACGACTCAGCGGGCTATTTTATACAGCCCACGCTGATCGAAACATCCAACCCGCAGTTTAAGACCATACATGAGGAGATCTTCGGGCCGGTGATGACCGTATTCGTATATGAGGATGGCAAGTTTGAGGAGACGCTGCGCCTGTGCGACGCCACCTCGCCCTACGCGCTGACCGGCGCCATCTTCGCCCAGGACCGCGCTGCTATACTGCGTGCGGCGGACATTCTTGAAAATGCGGCCGGCAACTTCTACATAAACGACAAGCCCACCGGGGCCGTGGTCGGCCAGCAGCCGTTCGGCGGCGCCAGGGCTTCCGGCACTAACGACAAAGCCGGCTCGCTGCTGAACATGACGCGGTGGACCTCCCCGCGTTCAGTAAAAGAAACCTTCGTCCCGGCCACAGACTACAAGTATCCGTTCATGCTGGAAAAATAAAGGCGCGCCTTCTGTAAATAAATAACCGGCCCTCCAAATTTGGAGGGCCGGTTATTTATTTGTATTTATATCAAAACAACCCGAACAGCAGCCCGGCGGCAAAAGCGAAAGCTACCCACCAGACGGCGTAAACCATCAGGCCGCGGCGGCCTATCAGTTTTTGCGACATTATCATTGTGGGGATGCAGGTTCCGACCGAGCCCAGCAAAAAAGCGAAAGCGGGCCCCGGCCCGAGCCCCAGCTTCATCAGGGACAGAGTCAGAGGTATCTCTTCGCCTTCGCAAACATAAAGCGGCACACCCACCAGTACCGCGCTGATATAGGCCAAAGGTCCGGAAGAGCCGATATACCGCGGGATAGCGCCGGGAGGAATAAGCACGACAAGCAGGCTGGCTATAGCCATACCCAGCACGAAATACTTGGCCAGGTCCTTCAGTATGTCTATAAAAACCGGCCAGAATTTCTTAGGTCCCTCGTCTTCTTCCCCGCCTGAACAACCGTTACCGGAACAGCATTTCTTTTCCGGCACCGGGGACGGAATATCCAGAAAGCCGGGCTTTGAGCGCTCAAGCCAGAGAAAAACAGAGCCTATCATAAGGCCGCCGAAAAAAGCCGCCAGCGCGCGGGCGGCCGCGAATTTCCAGCCCAGCACGGCAAAAGTAAGGATCAGCGTCTGCGGACTGGCCAGCGGAGAGGCCAGCAGGAAACTGGTGACCGTGCCCAGATCCGCGCCTTTGCGCCGCAGGCCGGCGGCCATCGGCATGGTAGCGCAGGAACAGCCCGGCATGAGCATGCCCAGTATGGAGGCCTTGGCCATGGAAAGCCAGCCGCCGCGTAAATGCCTTAAAGCGAACTCAGGCTTTACGAAAACATCCAGCGCGGCGCCGAAAGCGGCCCCGCCAACAAAATAAGGCAGAACCATCCAGGTGAGAGAGATGAATTCTTTTAAAAAAGCGTAAATATAAGACATGAATATGTTTTATTATTTCCCGCAGGATCCGGGTTAACCTGAAAACTTCAGCTGAAGTTTTCCGCCCGCATAGCGGGCGCCCTTCGGGAGGAATAGTCACGCATAAACCGCATAGCGGTTTTGCGCGACCCCGCCTCGGTGTTTTCGCTGCGCAGGAAAACACCTGCGGCCTTGCGGCCCGGGCGCGAGGCATAATTATGCCTCGTTCTAAAGCCGGGCCTCACCCCGTCGGGCCTATCGCGCATAGCGCTTGGCCTTCCGCCCGCTTCGCGGAGAATCCTGCAGAATAATTTTATTCCCCTGATTTCTCTATTGGAATCATTCTGAACCGCAGGATCCGGGTTAAGGCTGACCGGCAATGCTCTTCATGGCAGACTCAAGTTCTTCATTTGAGAACGGTTTGCGCAGTATGATCCCCGCACCCCTCTCTGAAATCTTTTTATCAAGAGCGTCCTGCTCAACGGCGGTTATAACTATCACTTTAACCGAGGGGTCGATCGCCTTGATCTTTTCCAGCACCTCAAGACCGGTTCCGCCCGGCATTATAAGGTCCAGCAGCACAACCTCGGGGCGCAGTTCCGCGAAAGCCTTAACAGCGGCTCCTACATCCCCGGCTTCCCCAAGTACCTCGTGCTTGGATCTCTCCAGACATATCCGGATGACCGCGCGTATTGTATCGTTATCGTCAACTATAAGTACTTTCATAAAACATTCCCTTCCTTTAAAAGTCAACTTACTGAATTGCCGCCGGCAATTCGGCTTTGTCAATGTTGGCCGGTGCTGCCGTAACCGCCTTCGCCCCTGGTTGTGGAAGCGAGCTCCCTGGCTTCCGTAAAGATTACATACTCTATCTTATTAAAGACCATCTGGGCTATTTTTTCGCCTTTTTTAACCTCGTAAATATTCCTGGGATCGTGGTTGATCACGATAACGCCCACCTCGCCGCGATAAGGCGCGTCCACCGTGCCCGGCGTATTTAAAACCGTAATGCCGTGCTTCAGCGCCAAACCGGATTTAGGCCGCACCTGCCCCTCATAGCCGTAAGGAATAGCCATTTTAAGCCCGGTAGGCACCAGCACGCGCTCGCCGGGTTTAACCTTAAAATTACCGCTGGAATACAAGTCCACGCCGGCGTCTCCATCGTGGGCGTAAGCCGGCATTTTTATATCTTTATCCAATCTCTGTACGATAATCTCAAGTTTTGTCATAATCCAAATCCTCTCCTCTATTCACGATTCCCGATTCACGCCTCACTCTAGCCCCTTATCTCGCATTTCGGCAGATAAACCGAAACTTCCTTTTTTATATCTTCCAGCAGCCGCGGCGGAGTTTCGGGGAAACTCTCAAGCCTTTTGTCCAGAAGGCCGCCTTTCCTGGGTATAAATTTCTGTACATAGTACTTGTGCGCGCTGCCGCCGGTAGTTTCCACTATAATTTTGGCGGTATCGGTCATTTCAGCCACTGTGAGGAAGCTTATCTCTCCCCCGCTTCTAACGACAGGCACGACCGTGGTACGGAATTCATAATCCGGGAACTTCACGACCGTTTTCATGCTTTCAAGCATAGCAGCCCCGGCTCCGGGCAGGCCGGACACGACCGGCCACAAACCGGACGGTCCCTTCACATCCATTGCCGCGTAATCCACCAGTCCCGCCGCCAGCAGGCGTTTCAAAACTTCCGGTGAACCGCCGTTAGTGTCAAGCTTCACGGGCAGATTCAAGGCTTTAAGCCCGGTTATGAAGGGAATAATATCCGGCTGAAGCGTCGGTTCGCCGCCGCAGATGACAACCCCGTTGACCCATTGGCGTACGCCGTCCAGATACTTAAAGAACTCGTCCTCGCTGACAAGAACGTCCTCGTTAAAAAGAGGTTTTGCGTGGCAGGCCGGGCACCGGTAATCGCACCCGGGGGTGAAAACCACCGCCGCTATCTTGCCGGGGTAATCGATCAGGTTAAAGCCCAAGGCCGCGCGTATCTTCATTAGTAAGTTTGTTTCTGTTCCTGCCGCGCTGTCCTGCTGTCGTACTGCCGCGCTATTTAGAGGTCTTCACCGTATAAGCGTCTTCAACCATCTTAAAGTATTCCACTTCTTTGCGGTGGAGCGGCTTGCCGCGTTTGAATTCAAGCTCGTAGCGGCTCATGGTGCCGTTGTTTTTCACCAGCACCGTAGGGATCGGGTCCAAAGGCACGTTCCACTTGGCTGCCACCATGCGGCTGTCCTGGTTGGTCAGGTCATGGAATTCCACGGGGATCTCAACCCCTTGGTCCTTAAGGGCTTTTGTCAGGCTGGCCTTTGCCTCTTCGCACATAGCGCAGCCTTCCTTGCCGAAGACCATTACTTTCTTTGAAGGGTCCTTCTCATAGAGCCAGCTGATGCTGGGAGCGAAGCTGGTATATTGGCCGGCCACAGCCTCGCGCGCTCGGCTTATGCCGAGCTGTGAATCGTTCCAGCCGCTGAGGTTAGAGAAGTAGCCGACGATCTTGGTGCGCTTGGTGACATCCGCGCTGCCGCACTTGCCGCATTTGTCCTTGAAGCCGAAGTAATTAGTGTGGCAATTATTACAATGAGTGAACTCGGGCGACACGGTGATCTGCGAAGACCGCGTATTGCGATAAGTCCGCTCTACCAGCGTGGCGATGGAGGCCGGCGGTATCTGCGACTCGCCGCAATAGACATGGATTATAGACCCCGACTCTATCATGTCGTGGAACTTGGACTGGAGTTCTATCCTGTCTATAATGGAGACATCGGCTCCGGGGTTCAGATGCACGGAATTTGTGTAATAAGGAGCTTTTTTTATATCTCCCTTTATCACTTTCCGGGATTCCGGGAACCTGTTCAGGTCGCCCTTGGCCAGCTTCTGCGTGGCGGATTCGGCCGGGGTTTCCTCAAGCGTTATCTTAAGCGCGTGTTTAACACGCAAGCTGTTTATCTTCTGATGCATGTGGTCTATTATCTGCAGGCCGGTCTCATAAGCTTCTTTGGTTTCATGCAGCTCTTTGCCGGTCAGGTATTGGACCGCCTCGTTAAGGCCGATAAGCCCCATTATATAGGTAGCCTTATTAAGGTCAACATACGGCATGCCGTCGTCTGAGGGCAGGCCCAGTGACCTGAGCGGACTGCCGTCGGTATCAAGCAGCGTCTGAGTGTAAGCCTTCTTCTGCAGATGGGCTTTGACTGCCAGCTCAAGGGCCGCGTCTATCTGCTTAAGCGCGCCCGGCAGGGTTTTACCTTTGAAAGCGGCCTGCGGCAGATTTATGGTCACATTCTGGAAACCGGTGAAGCGTATGCGCTCAGGATGCTTGAGCAGGTACGGGTCGGTAACTTTTTCCTTGAGACGGCAGCACTGGGCCAGCGTGGCGCCCGCGCCGTCGCGGTCGAACATGAAATAGGTGGAGCCATTTTTAGCGGCCAACCTGCAGCCGTACTCAAAAACCTCTCTTTCATCAGGGTTCTCAAGAGCTTCGCGGCTAACATGCAGGTCGCACTTGGGGAAGGCGAACTGTATGCCGTACTTGTCGCCGTCTTCCCAGACCTTCATAAGCTCTATGGCGAATTCCTGCGCCGTCTTGACCATACGCGGATCGCCATAGGTTATAAATCTGCGGCCGTCCGCGGGGTGGACCACATCTCCGTTACGGGAATCGCCTTCCACGCCCTGAAAGCGCGGCGCTTCATCCGACATCTCAATGCGGCCGTCCTTGTCCTCGATCATGTACTTCCCGCCGGGACCCATGGCCGGCACGTTATGCATATACTGCGGCACGCCGGTATGCATGTTGAAGTCTATGAACAGGGTCTGGCCGCCGCGGCTGAAAGCGTTCTGGCTGGCCGAGAATATCAGGTTCTGCGCTATCTGGCGCATCTCTTTTTTGGAGAGTTTGAACAGCTCGCGGGTCTCGCCTGTCTTTTTAAAATAGGGCGCGCTGGTCCCGTCAGTGTATGAAACAGTTCCCGCCTCCGCCATCGCCTGAAGGGTATCTTTCTTTATCTTGACCGTCTTACCCTCAAGCTCTCCCTCCACCAGTATCTCGGGGCAGTTGAGCATGGGCGCGTACAATATATTAAGGAACCCGAAACCCAGCGCGCCGGCATAGCGGGACTGCATGGACGCGAGAAAAGTCTGTATATGGCCGTTAAGGACCATGGCGGACTTGGCGGGATTGGATTTATTCTGCAGGTTTGAAACTATCTTATCCAGACCGTATTTTTTTATATATTCCACGGAGTGGCTGGAACAGTACACGCGCTGGGGATAGCCCAGGTCATGCAGATGAATAGCGCCGTTGTTATGAGCCTCGGCTATTTCCTCGGAAAAAACCTTGCGCAGGTTGTATTGCTTCAGCACATATTCCGCTATTCCGAGGTTGACCGCCTCGGGGTTATTGGAGATAATGTTCGAGTTCTCCTTACTGTTGCCGATCACCAGGGACTCTATAGTTGACAGCGGCATGGCCAGCGCGCTGTTCTTCAGCGGTATACCCATCATGGACAGATGCGCCTCGGAAATGCGGCGCAGGAACTGCGTGTCAAAATTATTGGTGCCGTATTTGTCCGACAGCTCGTAGGAGTCATTCTCGGTTTCTTTGGCTATCATCTCGGCCAGCTCGCGCGAGAGCTGGTATTCCTTCTCAAGCGCGTCGGCCAGCTTTTTGCGGTCGAACGGCTCGATGGTTTCATTGGTGATGGACTGCACCAGCAGCATCTGGTCGGTGATGTCGGCGCGGGCGTTTTTCTTGACGGTCAGGCCGCTCTTGCGCACGCGGGAACGGTCCAGCGAGTAGGACTCGAACTTGTCGGCTGTGCGGTCAAAACCTTTTTCGCGCAGAACCTCCACGCAAACGGCGTTGCTGTCATCCACTGTGGGGATTCTATTATGGATGGTGAAATTGTTATTGAGGCGGCGGGCCACCTCATTAGCTACTTCGACGGCTTTCTCTTCGTCGCGGCCGCCGAGCGTGTAGGCCGCTTTATAAATAGCTGTCTTTATCTTCTCTATATTAAACGGCGCCACTTTGCCGTCACGCTTCTTTATCACCTTCGGAAAAATTTCGTTCATCTCGGTAAACCCCTCTATTTCTTGATTGATTTGATCTCTTTTTCAAAATCCGTGACATCCTCGAAATCCTTGTATATCGACGCGAATCTGATATACGCGACCTTATCCAGCTTTTTGAGTTTTTGGGCCACAAGTTCCCCTATCACACCGCTCGGGATCTCGCTCTTGTCCTCATTCCTCAAACTGCTCTCTATAGCCCTGCCCGCCTCCTCTATTTTTTCCACGCTCACATCCCTTTTCTGGCAGGATTTGACCATGCCGCCCAAAAGCTTTTCGTACAAAAAGCTTTCGCGCCGGCCGTCTTTTTTTATGACGACCAGAGGGTGAGCCTCTATACGCTCGTAAGTGGTGAAGCGCTTTGCGCATTTCTCGCATTCGCGCCGGCGCCTTATTTCAAAGGCTTCGGCTGAGTCGCGACTGTCGGTGACTTTAGTGTCCTGGGCACCGCAAAAAGGGCATTGCATTGATTTTCTCCGTTATAGTGTAGGCACCACACCAGCCAGCGCCTAAGCGCTGAATCTTTTCGCCGTCTTTCGCTTCGGAGCTTTAGAACCAGCCCTGGCGAGCGGATGGCAAAACCACCATATCTTGTGTTTTAATCCTACCCCACCACCATTAGTAGTAGTATGGATATTCTAACACTAATCAATTTATCCGTCAAATTTTCATAGACAATAGTAGTTATTTTTTAAAAAAGTCATGGTGACGGCAAGCAGAAATGTAATGGCAAAGTAAACCAGCCTTTTCCGGCCGGGATCCAGATTTACATCCTTTCCTGCCGCTCGCATGAAAGTTTTAAAGCGGCGGGGTAACGGTGGAGGGGTGACGCCTGTGTCCCTTTTTGTCCCGCAGGCCGCCGAGGGAAGCAAAAAGGCGACCAGGCGGCAGGACCCCGACCTGGCAGCCGCTGCCATCCCGGACTAGCAGCCCGCCGTTCCCTTGGCCGCGAGTCTTTGGACCTGAATTGAGATAGGTCTTTTGATATTAAGTTTTAGGCACTAAGCCCCTTTAGATTCTCACCGGAGAAGCATAAACTATTATTGCATGCTTTGTGATATCCCGGACAGGTGGGGAAGAATTCATCAACTGGCCCTACAACCTTTTTTGTTGTCAAGGAGATAAATGACGATTAAATGCAAAAAAACAGCGGCCGCAGCCCTCGCGATTGTAACCACCCTTACCCTGTTTATCTACTTCACGGGGCCCAAAACAAATTATACCGGCTTGGCAAGGCTGCTATACAATACGGGGTATATTTCCACGTTTTGCCATGGCAGAAAGATTATTTATTCCGGCGACGGGTTCCGATTTTCTTTCCTGGCTCTCAAAGGCATGGGGATCGAACACCGAATCGATAAATATGGAAACACAATAATCTGGCTTTTAATGGGGCCGGACTCGAGCGTAGGGATCTTTCCGTCCAAATCCACTCCGGAGGCCTATAAAAAAATCATAAAAAACATTGCGGGATCAGAGCGCATTCCAACTGAGATGAAGGCTAAAATAACGCGGGAGGGGATGACCTTGGACACTCTTCCCTGGATTATATCCGATGGCTCCGCGCCTTATTACCCCCGCACAAACATGCTTGTAATTGGAAGTATAAAGAAAGTTATGTTTAAAAATGGCATACCGGCAGTAACTTTTGCCATTGATCCGGATCCATTTATTGGGGGAAATCCCACACAATATACTGTGTTTCTGGATACAAAAGGGCAATTATGTGAAATCACTAATCGTTCAATGGATTTCACTGTGGATTATTCAATACATGAGATGTGGTATTTTCACAATTCCACCGCTCCGCTAGAATTCCCTTCGCCTTCGCAGGACAAGAAGACGCAGAGTCAGTTAAATGAAATTGCAAACAGCCTGGAATTCATATGAAGCGTATTTTAATTCTACTGCTATTTAGCGGCACCGCGGCTTTTGCCCAAAATTCTGAGACATTGGATCGATTGAACTCGGCATTTGATGAAAGCCGGCCTCAGGCCGCGCTGGATAAAATGTTTAACGGCGGGTCCGCCGGCAGCCAGGAGATTAGTGTTTATCCCGGTTCGCCGTATCAGGAAACTGCCAAAAGGTCTGCCATTCTTTCGCCTGTTGGCGCGTCGGTGAATAATGCGCCGATCCCTCCGGTCCCAACACCCTCCTTTGCTGAAAATGTAACTTTGGAAAAGGATTTCGATGAGGTCGCGTTCGGGGAACGCTTGACCTCCGGGGAATTAAAGAAAATTCAAGGGGGACTTGAACTACTTAAAGGGACACAGTTCGGAGATGCTCAATACTGGCTGTATTATAAGGAGGGTGTGGAATTGCGATGGAGCAAAACGGGGGGAATTGCGGGGACTAATCCTCCGGTTGATATGGGTGGGCGAAAAATTATATGGCTAGATACGAAACTGAAGAAGGTTTTAGAATTTCAAGGATCTGATTCCGGAGTTAAAGCGGGGTTGGCCGTAGTAATGGCGCATGAAATGACACATTTTATGGACTACAGCAAAATTGGAAGCTGCTCCACCCAATATTGCAGGTTTATGCTTGAAAACAATGGCTATCTTGCCGGAACGATGGCGTATCATGAACTTCGTGCCAAAGGTTTAATCCCTGCACCAAATTCAAAGTTTGATACCCCATTTCTTCAAGAGAACAAATTTTATCTGGATGTTTGGAATTACAAACACGGCGGTCCGAAACCGGATATACAATCATACCCTTTGATACTTCAGTTTAAGGATTCGAAAGAAAAAGAAATAAGAAGGCAATATGACCAAGCGGTACAAATAATAAGCAAGTTAAGTCGTGAAAAGAATAAGTTTTCCTTATCAGAGGTGGTAAATGTCCGGTGTGGATATAAGGAAACTCCCGGCATTCTGGGACCTCTGTTTCATCCCGCTGACGCAGATCGGTATAATACGCTATTCTGGTCTATTTATGCCGCTGAGCAAAAGTATTTTGTCTGGAGAAAGGCTATAGGCGATCCGGTGTTACAACCTCTTCCCGTTTACCCCCAACCGCAGCAGCCTCAACAGCCACAGCCGCCACATCACGAAAGCGGCAATATCGAAGACGGGCACTCCGGGGTAGACAACGGTAACAATGAACACCAACCTGCTATTCCTAATCCACATTTTAACCCTGATGGCAGCGCAGACTATTAGGGCGTGCTGTTGTCAAGGAGATAAATGACGATTAAACACAAAAAAATAGCGGTCGCAGCCCTTGCGGCTATCACCACCCTTACCCTGTTTGTTTACTTCGCGGTGACCTTCCCCCGTTTACTGGACCATTGCTAGGTTGTTAAATTCTACCTTTACCGCTGCTCTTGCCGCAAATGCCAGCGGCGTTAGCCTGCCCAGAGAACTATGCGGCCTGAAGCCATTATAGTT
>Ga0247842_10002253_pt1 | contig 29194 bp, 27 predicted proteins | sample LaCruzMarch2015__3_FD_192411 | JGI IMG/M metagenome (GOLD analysis project Ga0247842, IMG submission 192411) | Freshwater microbial communities from meromictic Lake La Cruz, Castile-La Mancha, Spain - LaCruzMarch2015_19m | ecosystem: Environmental > Aquatic > Freshwater > Lake | place: Spain...
GTTTTTCTTTTCATGAATCAACCTAATTCATCGATGAAATACAGCGAAATATTGACCGTATTTAGTTGTTTCAGGGTGGCGAAAGGCTGTTTTCAAAATTTTACGGGGCCCGTAACGGTGTAAGTATATGTTATTATTAATATATGATGCTACCGCACGAAAATTTTAGCGGTCAATATGTGACCGCCGGTCATAAAGCTGCAACCGGCGGTTTGAGAGTGCCTGCCCTTGAATCTCTCGGGGCATATTCCCCAAGCTTGCTGTGGGGAAGTTCATTTTGCATATAAGCTTTTTCCGGTTCGCTGGCGTCATTCTCCCAATATTATGCAAGGTTGGTTGACGCGGGGGGGTTGGTGAAGTTGTCGAGGGCCTCCCTAATGTTGCTTATTGAAGCATTTACCGCCATGACGTCATCAGCGGACCAGTCGGCGATGTCGGACTTATCCAGTTTTTCCCGCGACTTGTCGAGGGACTGGCAAAGGCTTGAGGCTGCGGATAGTTTCTCTCTAATCTGCTTTACCCCTTCCTGCTCCTGCTGCAGTTCTTCCTTGTATTTGGCGTAGGCCGAGGTCATGGCGCGCTGCTGTTTCTTCCGCGAAATTTCGATCAGCCTGGTCTTGCTGATTTTACGGTTGCCCCGGCAATCGTCCCGAATCTCCTGGGGAAGGCGCATCAGGTAAAGGGAATCGCTTATTGTGGTGCGGGGTTTGCCCATGACCGAAGCTAACTGGTCCGGGGTGTATTGTTCAACGTCCATGAGTTTTTGAAACGCTTCCGCCTCTTCCACACAGGTGAGATCCTGGCGCTGGATATTTTCTATGAGGGCGATCTCTGCGGCGTTGCCCTCCACGCACATACCGGGAATGATCAGGAGGCCGGCTGTCTGGGCGGCCTTTAAGCGGCGCTCACCGGCGACGATGAGCAAATAGGGGCTGTCGTCGGCGACCCGAAAGAGGATGGGTTGGATGATGCCGCGGGTCTTGATCGATGCGGCCAGCTCCTCGAGGGACTGGGGATCCATAACCTTCCTCGGTTGGCCGGTATCGGGCTTCAGATCGATAATGGACAAATCATAGAGCTTCCCTTTTTCATATAGTTGCTGCGGCATTTTCGTAACCCTCCTTAAGTATTAGTATAGAGGGATGGCTATTGTCTGTCAAGAAAATACGCGGGTTATGTTGACACAAAAATATTGACAAGAAAAATATTGGAAGTTATTGTTCAAAGCAAAACACGCTAACGGGGTATATTATGAATATTATTCGAAACTACGGCATCTGATCGGATAAAAGGAGCTTTTGCGGATCATGTTCACCGGGGAAGAGGAAAAGGGGGCGTCATCAGCACGACGGGCCATCCGAAATGGTGGGTTCACCATGATTGAGACGATCGCCGTCTTGCTGCTCATTGGGATCATCGCCGCTGTCGTAGTGTCCCGCATGGGCGATACGAGAGCCTACGATCTTGTTTCCCAGGTGGATGTAGTGAAGGGCCATCTCCGTTACGCCCAGTCCCGGGCGATGAATTCGAGCGACTACTATGGTATCAACTTCAATTCCTCAACGATCTACTACCTTTTTCAGGGCGTCGGATCAACAACACCGATCCTGCTGCCAGGTGAAGACAATGCGACGGTTAGCCTGACGGCCAAGAATTCTGGTCTGACGATCACGCCGCCGGCTGGAGGGAGGATCACATTCGATGGATACGGTAGTCCATGTGCAGCATCCGGAACTCCTCCGGCTTCACTGACTGCAGATGTTACGATAACAACCAACGGTGGCAATATCACCGTGACGAAGAACACCGGGTTCATCCCGTAAGCTATCGCGGAGGAAGTCCATGCATTGCAAAGGGTTTCGTGGCAGAATGAAAGACGCCAGGGGCTTCACTCTGATCGAGGTCATCGTCTCCCTGGTCGTGGCGTCCATCTTGGGCGTCATGCTGGTCACCTTCATGGGTTCGACCGTGGTGCAGAGCGCCAATCCCGTTATCCTCGCTCAGAACGGCGCCTATCTGAACCAGATCATGGAGAACATTAGCTCAGATTACAAATACCTGATGAACACGTCGAAGACCCCCCTGACCACCTTCATTGCCAACATCGGGGCGGAAGGGACGACGCAAACGAGCTATGCCGACCCCACTCACTCGTACACCGTTGTGGACAACCATCGGATCTCCTTCCCTTCCGGCAGTCCGGCCACCGAACAGCCTGACGGCACCGGCAAGATCCTCAAGGTCACCATCAAGTACCAGAATCTGACGGTCACCGCGCTTTTTACGGAGTAGGATCATGTCTATAACGAAGGCATTCAGAACGAAGTCGCAGGCCCCACGGAGGTCGCAAAGCCGCTTTTCGATCCACAACGGGCGCGGCAACTTGTCGCAGGCGGGTTTCACGCTAATCGAGATCATCGTCTCCCTCATTCTGGTGGGGATACTGGCCGCTATGGCCGGGATGGCCATTGCTCAAGTCGTTCAGGGGTACATGACGACGCGGGAAAACGCAACGATGGCCCAGCAGTCTCAACTGGCGATGTCCCGGATAACCAGGGAAATCATCGAAATGATCAACATCCCCTCCGATGCCACGGCGACGGCCCTTCCTATAAACAACAGCGATGGAAAGGGGACCATCGACAGGATCATAGGGCTGGACAACGGGGCCGTGAAGATCGCTCTTAGCCCGTCTACCCTTGCAAACGGGGATATTCTGATCGGCAACGTCAGCGCCTTCACGCTTACCTACTACTCCCGAAACCCCTCATCCGGAGCAGTTGAGACCGCTTCGACCTGGCTGGCCATCAACGACATCACCACGCTCACGACCATCGACATCAACCTGCAGATCAACCGGACGGGCGGCGGCGTCCTGACCTTCGTCAATCGCGTGGCTCCGAGGAACAACAGGAACATAGGTGGTGCTGTCCCCAGTGCGACGCCGCCTTCGGCCAAGAATTATGGATGTTTCGTTGCGACGGCGGCCTACGGAGATCCGGGGCACCCAATGGTGCAGATCCTGACGGATTTTCGTGACCGTTACCTGCTTCCCTGGAGGGGAGGGCGGTGGCTTGTCGATCAATACTACGCCCATGGTCCGGCGGCGGCCGATCTTATCCGCAACCGGCCCCTCGCGATGTTGTCGCTCAGATGTCTCCTTGCCCCCGTCGTCGCCTTGACCTTTTTTCTGGTCTATGCGCCCCTGGCGATTCCCTTCCTATTGCTGGTTTCACTGATCCTGACCAGCGCCCTGTTTTCTGCCATCCGGCGCGGGGCCATTCCGCTTCGCTCCAGCGTTTTCCGCACCCGGGGGAGCGTCCTGATCGGTCTGATCATAACGATGGTTATCATGTCGATCCTGGGCGCAGCCATGCTGCCGCTCTTCTCCGCCTCTTACATGAATCAGGCTTACGCCGACCAGGGCCGGAAGACCTATTACCTGGCGGAGTCGGGATTCCGTTATGCCGCCAGCCAGTATCTCAACGCCAGTAGCGACGCGCTAAAGTTGGCCGTGATGACGGAATTGAACGGCGGCGTGGCAGGAGGCGGCAAGACCTGCAATCTCCTGAACAACGCCGGCTCTTTCAAGATACGAGTTTTTCCTTTCTGGTTCAAGACCCAGGCGGCCGCCGCCGGGGCGACCACGCTCACCACCCAGGTCTATGGAACAATCCCTACGGAGTTCACCGACGCTTTCGCCGCTGGCTCCGCCGGCCAGATACGGGTGGTAGCCATAGATAACTCCTACAAAGACTACGCCTACACCTCCGGCAGCGGTGCGGGGACGACGATTACCTTTAGCGGTCTGTCTCCCGCCTTGCCCTTGATCACCGCTACCCCGCAGTTGGATGTGCAGCCCGTGACGCAACCCGGAAGCGCGCAAAGCCTCTCCAAGGGCGGTAGCCTGACCCTGAGCGGAAACGGCTCTGGCGTCTTTCCGCTGATGAACGGCAACTTCATCTTATACCCCACCCCGGCAGGAATTCCGAGCGGGGCGGTCTTCAACTATACGAAGCGCACGGGAACTATTCTCTCCAACGTCACCCTGTCCGATGGAAACCAGAACGTGAACTGGACAAGCGCCGTGAGCATCACTGCGGCGACAAAGGTCGTCCTCGACAAGTTTCTCCGCCTTTCTTCCACCGGCATCCTCGGCAACACCTCCCGCGAAGTAATCTATAACGTCCCGGTCAGCGGCCAGAGAGGGTTCACGAAGCAGCAAGATATTGATCGGATGGACAGCGTGGCAGGATGGGGGGCACCAACCGGGGGCGGCGGCGGGACATACAGCGCTCAGACGGTTGACGGGGGAAGCGCCCTGAAAATGGATACCACAACTTCTTCGGTGATAATGCCGGGCAATTGGGCCATTGCATTCTTCAACGGGTATTCCAACACCAGCCTTGCCCAGGCCTGGCTGGATGCTCAGGGATTCCTCTCCTATGACATTCAGGTAAAGGTTTACAACACCCAGCCCTACTTCTTTGCGGGGATGAACTTCAGGGCAAGGTATGACACTGCCGTCCCCCCCACATTATACTCCTATGGCGTTTCCTTTATCAAGGCGAGACAGACGAGGACGAGTACAAGCGGGAGATGGACCGCGCCGAGCGACATTGCCACGGCTCTAATCCCGGATTATACGGATGACGACAACCCAGGCAACCTCTTCAGCTTAGCCACCCAATCGGACAACAAGGACCTGGAGGTTTCTTCCGACCAGCTGGAACGCTACTCAAAGCCGGCAATTGTCCTCTGGCAGCGCACCAGTGCGGGCTTAAAATGGCTGGCCTATCGGCCCCTGACTGAGCTCGACGGGAACGGAATTGTGACATACAACAGCGGCACTAAGGCGTACCGTCTCGTCAACTGGTCCACGCTGATGGTACGGATTGCGGAGGGAAGGTGGCTGAAGTTCAATAACGGGGGTGGGTTGAGCAGTCCGGGCGTGCCGATCAAGGAGGGCGACGTTATCACTAATTCGACTGGCACTAAGAGCGGCCGGGTCGTTATGACGCCGATTCTGACCGGCGGTTCCTGGAAAGACAGCGACGCCGAAGGAATTTTAGTTCTGGCGAACGTCCCGGAGACGGGCGGCTTATTCTCCGGCGGGGAAAACCTTTACGTAAACGGCGTACAGCTTGCCACTGCGGTGACCTTTTATGGCGGGACCAAAAAAACTTACATCAGGGTTTATTTTACCAGGCCAACCGCCCAGGGGACAGCCACCATCCCCGTTGTCGAGACAGACAACATACGGCTGGCCAACCCCCGTGACAGCGTGAACTGGCCGCCCGACGACCTTACCGATCTAAACGCATTCAATGACTATGTGACGCTGGTGAAATGGACCGGCTTTAATTCTATAGGGGCGCTCCCTTCCATCAACGAGCCGGGCGCCGTTATTGAGATCCAGGAGCTGAATACTCCGATTTGGAGCGCCGGACCTCCGACCAGCACGATTGCAGATTTCAGATTCGTTGCTCCGTCCGACTTTCGAGGCAACGGCGACAACATCGCTCTGATGACGTCCAGTGATACTGCAACATCAACTTATTACGACGACTTCACCATCCAGCTTGATCAGAAGGCCGGAACGGGGTTCCTGCCGCCGATTCAGCAGTAGGACACACCGAAAAGAGACAAGGATGATATCCTGGAGCAGATTCACATCTGTCAGCCCAGATACTCGTCAATATTGACCGCGTCAATCTGCTCCGGCCGGAGGAAGCGCTCGGCGTTGCGCAGGTACACTCCCGATCGCAAAAACAGTTCGAAAAGTTCCAAGTCTACATGAGCATCATTCTTCATGCCGTTCATAATTCGTAGGGCCTCGGATACGGTTTTACCGCGGTAATTTATTGACATTTAGCATCTCACCCTGCTATACTCGTATCGCAAGGAGGAAAAATTAATGTTGGCTATCAGACTTCCGGTGGAAGATCCCCGGTAAGGCGCATCAGTAAAAAAATCACTCAAACCATTCGCACCTTTTCCCCTTGACATTTGCAGGTGGTTTGGTAAGACTAAACCCAGTAAGAATAGGAAGGGGGAGTTACATGCGGATCACATCAAAAGGTCAGGTCACCATTCCTCAGAATGTTCGTGAGCAAATGGGATTTCTGGCGAACACGGAGGTTGAATTTTTCGTCTCCGGCGACAAGGTATTCCTTCAGAAAGCCGAGAACGACGCAGGCCGTGGGAAGGATCTGATTGCCCGCATGAAGGGCAAGGGGACCGTGGCTTTGCGCACCGATGAGATTCTCGCCATGACGAGGGAATGATGGAGATTCTCGTTGACAGCAGCGTTATCCTGGATATCCTGACGGAGGATGGAAGCTGGTTTTCCTGGTCGGCGACAACCTTGGCCGATTGCGCGCAATCCAATATCCTGGCCGTCAATCCGATCATCTATGCTGAGGTCTCGATCAGGTTCGAAAAGGTGGAAGAGCTCGACGCGGCACTGCCTATAACTTATTTCCGCCGTCTGCCCCTGCCGTGGGAAGCAGCGTTTCTCGCGGGCGAGTGTTTTCTCGATTATCGTCGCAAAGGCGGACAGAAAAGATCGCCGTTGCCCGATTTCTATATCGGCGCCCATGCGCAGGTCGGCGGCATGACGCTGCTGACACGTGATGCAGCCCGCTATCATACCTATTTTCCCTCCTTGCGGATCATCTCACCCGCCTTATAATTGAGCGTCCTGGTCACGTGAATCTTATTCTAGTCAGCTCAGATAAACGTCAATATTCACCGCGTCAATCTGCTCCGGCTTCAGGAAGCGCTCGGCGTAGCGCTGGTACACGCCCGAGCGCAAAAACAGCTGGAAGAGTTCCGGGTCCACATGGCCGTTATGCTTCATGGTGTTCATAATACTTAGGGCTTCGGAGAGTGTTTTTCCCTTTTTGTATGGACGATCCACCGCCGTCAGGGCCTCGAAAATATCTGCAATCGCGACGATCCGCGCCGCCCAGCTCATTTCATCCTGATGCAAGTGTTTCGGGTATCCGGTACCGTCGATCTTTTCATGATGGCCGCCGGCAATGTCCGGCACATGTTTCAAATGTTTTAGAAATGGCAGTTGAGAGAGCATGATGATGGTCTGGACAATGTGATCGTTTATTATGAAGCGCTCTTCTTCGGTCAGGGTGCCCCGGCTGATACTGAGATTGTAGAACTCGCCTCGGTTATGGACGTATTGGGGTACGTTCAGTTTAAAGCCCCAGCGGTTATCGGGGGAGATCTGATTGCTGGTCAGCCGGGGGATGATATGTTCCGCCTTGTCGGCCAGGAGCAGCTCGCGCACCGGCAGTGGCGCTGCCGGGGTGAGTTCCTTGCGAGCCTGTTCCTCCTGGGAGAGGCCGATCCGGTCATCGAGGGTTCGCAGCCACGTTCGGGAAGCAATCTTTTCCAGTTGGGCGAGTTTCTCCGGGGCCATGAATTCGCCGCCTTCGTTGCAGCGGGCCACAAAGGCAAATTCCTCATCCAGAACCTGCCATTGCCGTGCGAGTTCCCCCCGCAGAATGGAGATCTCTTCACCGCTGGCAAGCCGCTGCCAATAGTCAATTTCAGCGTCCCGCTTCAGCACCTCGAAACGCATCCTTATTTCGTGTAAACGGTCATAGATGGTTTCCAGTTTGGTTGCCTTGTCGACGACATACTCCGGCGTCGTGACTTTGCCGCAATCATGCAACCAGGCGGCGATGTGCAGCTCCTCCCACTCGTCATCCCTGAGTTCAAAATTCGCCAGTGCCCCCTCTTTCGAGTCGCAGGCAGCTTGAGCCAGCATCTTGGTCAACTCCGGTACACGCTGGCAGTGTCCGCCGGTATAGGGTGATTTTGCGTCAATGGCGTTTGCCATAAGTCTTATCAGTGATTCCAGCAGGTCACGCTGGGCCTTGAGGAGACGTTGATTATCGATGGCAATTGCCGATACGCCCGACAGGGCCTCAATAAACGACACCAGCTCCGGCTTTACCGTATCTTTTCCTGCTGCTGCCGGCTTTGCCGACTTCAGCAGGCACAGGATACCGATCAGTTCGCTGTGATGGTTACGCAGGGGCACACATACCAGGGTGGCGACATCATGCCCGAGCCTCGCCAGCAGCGCATCGAGCCAGGCAGCCCCGGTTTGGGAGTGGGTAATCCGGATGACCCGGGTCTGTCCCGCATGGACGGAGTCAATCAGCGGATTGGTCTGATCCGTTTGATCCAGCCGCAGCACTGGCAAATCCATCGTAATCTCTGAGGGTGTCAAAAAATATTGGCTAACCGGCTTGAGGGTAATGTCGTCATCTTCCAGCAGATAAATAAAACCGCCGTCGGCCGTCGCGGCGCTACTGGTCTCATTCAACACCCTTTCAAACAGGCGATCGAACTGTCGCTCCGAGGCCAGGGCAGAGCTGATATCGAGAAACTTACGGATTGCCGAGCGCATTAAATAAATCGCCTGGGCAAGGTTGTCAATTTCCCAGACAATAGACCTTATATCCTTGCCGGATTCGGAAAAACGGAAGGCGCGAATTTGCCGGGCCTCCCTGGCAAGCTGGTGCAAAGGCTTGGAGATCATTCGCGACACTATCCAGGCAATCGGTATCATCAGTAATATGATTATGATCGTTATCAGGATCGCATTGCTGCGGATTGCCACCGCCTCAGCGAGTAGCTCATCGATTGGCGCCGCAATTGCCATTACGCGTTCGTCACCATCGGTCGAACGGGACTTAATAACCTCCACCATCCAGTCACGCCGACCATCATTAATAATAGTGTTGAAATCTCTTGTGTTTCGACGATATTCCGCTATGGCCAGGTCAAGAATCGGGACCCCCATCTCGTTTACCTTCGGCAGGTGAAACTCATCTTGCCCATTATCTGCGGCCCGCTTTATCAGAAGTTCCGGTTGATCGAAAGCGATGACCCGCTCATTTTTGTCGAACCAGACCATGCGCGTCGATGGCGTCACCTTGTGGGAAAGGAGTAGCCTCGATAAATCTTCCAGGGTCGCATCCACACCAACCACACTATGGCCGTTTGCAGCGGGCTGTGAAAATGTCACCCCGACTTCGCGGGTAGTAAAAAAGATATAGGGGGCGGTGCGCACCAGGCGGCCTTCCAGCATTGCCTGCTGGTACCATCCACGCTCGCGAGGATCATATCGATAGTCAGTGAGCGGTGTGCGGCCAACTTCGGTGAGTGAGGCGTCGAAAAAAACATACAGTCCCCGCAGCGGCTGCCCGACAGTGCGCTCCAGGCTTCGCACCAGATAAGCGGCGCCGGCCGGCGCCTTAAATGCCTTCCCCATTGCTTCCGTCCGCAAGGGGCGTACCTGGAAAAAACTGCCATCATCATAACCAACGTATATCGCGGATATCGTCTTATGCATCAGCAGCTCTTTATGAAAATAAGGAAGGCTGAATAGGCGCTCTTTCAAGGTAGTTGCTGTGGCAATTCGCTGGTAGGCAAGTAAAGAGGCAAGGTCCTGCATTGGCGCGTAGCTTAGTTCGTCCGCCATCCGCATCTCCACCCCAATATGATCGAACAGCTTGTCCGCGGAGTCCAGGATCAGGCGGCTATTCTGGACATAGCTGTGCCAGCCAAGTATTGCCCCGGCGATCACAATTAACAGGGAGAAGAGAAACCCGATATGGACATGTAAGGGATAACGCCGACGATGCTTGTTGGTTTGGGAAATTGTCGAATTCGGCATTAATGACCTCCTTCCTGCCTGATCAACGAAGGCGTCATTCCTCGGGGGTAATCATTTTCAGCATCGTTTTCATTTCATTGTCCAGGGGCTGGTGGAACTGGACGGAGAGTTGCACAAAGTTGCGATGTTCCTCGACCCTCCTGATTTTACATTCGAGCAGGAGGTCCTGCTGGTTCTGCATCTTTAGGGCCACTTGAAAACTATCGATCCCATGCGTCTGCTTCAGGTGCGTGTATGCCCTGCGGCCGAGGATTATGGCCATTCCTTCATCGGAGATATTGACCACAGCGCCGTGACTATCCAGGAAAACACCTTCGTCATTTTTTATTGCCGCCGTCACAAAAACATCTTCCCGTTGATGACGGCGAAGATTGGCGCCGGGCTGCTGCTTGGTCTCTCCCATGACGAGAACCCTGTCCTCGTCGTTCTCCTCCCTTGTTTGGAAATAAACACACTCGATTCCCAAGGAATTAAAACAACTTTCCCTATGGATGATATATTCCCGGTTACAGCAGAGGCCTACCCCGGGCAACTGCTTGGATTCACCAAGGTAAAAAAGGCAATTAGGTCCACAGACACCTTCTCTGACTTCTTTTTTTATGAGTGCCGGTTTTTCCGCGTGAATCCGCATGTGTAGTTCCCTTCTCTGGCCAACGGCCCTTATTGTCGACTATAATGGAATCTTCCCATAAATCTAGGTGAGCGCGGACAAGCTCTTAACCTTCACGCTCTCTCCTACCTGGATATACGATCCGAATGTGAATAGGTAGTATCACATTTTCTTCATATGGCCAATAACCATTCTTCTGCGAACTCAGCTTTAATGTAATAATTAGTCTTTGCCGACAAGTTCGGATTGCCTTTTTAATAAATATCTGATACATGCTGCCGGCGAAATGGCATAGCCCTTTTTTTACAATGGGTCATGAAGTATCTGGTTTTTTTGATTGTATTTAACGGGCAAAAAAGTGAAAACATGATCTTTAAGAACTATTATTGGAGGTTTTATGAGCAATGAAAATTTAGAATCAAAAAGGTGGGTGATCGCCGGTGCGGCGATCGTCATGCAGCTCTGTCTGGGAACGGTTTATGCGTGGTCGGTCTTCAAATTGCCGTTGATGAAAGCGCATGGCTGGAGTGACTTCTCCGTTTCAGCTACGATGATGATCCTCATGGCGGTCATTGGTGTTTCGGCGGCATTCGGTGGCACCCTCGTAGACAAGAAAGGCCCCAGGTTCGTGGCCACCATCGGCGGCATCCTCTTCGGATCGGGTGTGCTCCTTGCCGGTTATGCCGATCAGATAGGGAATCTGTACCTGCTGTACCTGGGCTTTGGTGTTATCGGCGGCCTCGGCAACGGATTCGGTTATGTTACCCCCATTGCAACCCTGATCCGCTGGTTTCCCGATAAACGGGGCCTGATCACCGGACTCGCCGTGATGGGATTCGGCGCCGGCGCTTTCTTTATGGGCAAGATCGCCCCCGGTATGGTCAATGACATGGGCGTGGCAAACACCTTTTACATCTGGGGCGTCATCTTCCTGGTTGTTGTGACCGGTTGCGCCCAGTTCTACAAGAATCCGCCCAAAGGATGGCTGCCGGCAGGATTTGTCCCGTCAACAACAACGGTTTCTGCCGCTGATTCCTTCACCTTCGATGAGGCCGTCAAGAGACCCCAATGGTGGATGCTCTGGGGTATGCTGTTCTTGAACGTCGCTGCCGGTTTGGGCCTTATTTCCCAATTGTCTCCCCTTGCCCAGGTTGTCGTCAAGAATGCCACGCCCGGCATCACACCGGCAGAACTCGCCGTCCAGGGCGGAACGATTCTCGCCGTCGCCTCCATCTTCAACGGTCTGGGGCGGCTCTTCTGGGCGTCTCTGTCCGACAAGATCGGCCGCAAGATGGTTTTCCTGGTCATGTTCATCTCCCAGGCCGCCTTGTACGTCGTGCTGCCGCAGATCGGAAATGTGATGCTCTTCACCGTGATTGCCTGTTACCTCCTCGCCTGTTACGGCGGCGGATTCGCCACAATGCCGCCCTTCACGGCCGATTCCTTTGGCCCCAGTTATATCGGCAAGGTTTACGGCATGATGCTGACCGCCTGGGCCTGTGCGGGCGTGGTTGGTCCCTTTGTCTTTTCGAAGATACCCGGTATGGCCCTGTACGTGGCGGCGGGACTCCTGATCGGCGGGTTTGTTATCGCCCTCAGCTTTACCAGGCCGGCCCCTAAAGGAGCCAAGGCGTAGCGAACGATATAAACATCTGAATGATGAGATAGAAAAGGCGGGCTGCAAGCCCGCCTTTTCTATTGGGAAAGCGAATTTATATTCTGTTTTATGCCGCTTCCACCTTGACGGCGCAGACCTTGTATTCGGGAATCTTGCCGATGGGATCCATGGCCGGGTTGGTCAGCAGGTTCACCGCCGCCTCATGAAAGTGGAAATTCATAAAGATGGAGCCCGCCGCCGACCTTTCCGTCAGCTTTGCCTTGGCCGTGACCTTGCCCCGGCGGGACGAAACCTTGACCATCTGGCCATCATTGATACCCAGCTTGTCCGCATCGAGAGGATTGATTTCCACCAGGCTCTCGGGGCAGCGTTCCATTGCCCCCGCCGACAGACGGGTCATCGTTCCCGTGTGGTAATGATACAGAACCCGTCCGGTGGTCATGAACATCGGGTAGGCCTCATCGGGAAGTTCCGCCGGGGGAATATATTCGATGGCGTGGAACATACCCAGCCCTCTGGTGAAGCGATCCTTATGGAGGAATTTGGTCCCTTTGTGGTCCGGGGTGGGGCAGGGCCATTGGAGACCATTTTTCTCAAGGCGCTTGTAGGTGATCCCACCGTAACTGGGGGTCACCTTGCTGATCTCCTCCATGATTTCCTGGGCGGAGGAGTAATTCATGGCATAGCCCATGCGGTTGGAAATGGCGGCGATGATTTCCCAGTCGCTTTTGGCTTCCCCGGGCGGGGTGACGGCCTTTCTGATCCGCTGGACCCGCCTTTCAGTATTGGAGAAGGTGCCGTCCTTTTCGGCGAAACAGGCGGAGGGAAGCACCACGTCGGCAAGGCGGGCCGTCTCGGTCAGGAAGATATCCTGGACAACGAGGAAATCGAGGTGTTGCAGTGACGCTTCCACATGGGCGAGGTCGGGATCGGAGATCATGGGGTTTTCTCCCATGATGTAGAGACCTTTGATCGCGCCCTTGTGGGCCCCTTCCATGATTTCCATGATAGTCAGGCCTGGTCTTGCCGAAAGTTTTGCCCCCCATGCCTTTTCGAATTTGACCCTGGCCTCGTCGCTGGCTACCTGCTGGTAGGCGGGGTAAACATTGGGCAGGGCGCCCATGTCGCAGGCCCCCTGAACATTGTTTTGACCCCGGAGGGGATTGACGCCGCCCCCCTCGATGCCGACGTTGCCGCCCAGCATGGACAGGTTGGCGACGGACTTGACGTTGTCCGTGCCGGTGATGTGCTGGGTCATTCCCATAGCATAAAGAATGGAGGCCCTGTTTGCCTTGCCGAACATCCGGGCGGCGGTCCGGAGGTCTTCCGCCGGAATGCCGGAGATCTTCTCCACGTAATCAGGGGTGTATTTTTCTACCGTCTTTTTCAGGGCATCAAAGTTCTCGGTGCGGCTCTCTACATAGCTCTTATCATAGAGGTCTTCTGCGATCATGACATTCATCAGGCAGTTCAGGACTGCGACGTCCGAACCCGGGGCCTGCCGAAGCCAGAGATCGGCGTATTTCACCAGGTCGATCTCCCGGGGGTCGATAACGATCAGCTTGGCCCCGTGCTGGCGGACGGCCCGTTTCACCTTCATGCCGATGACAGGGTGATTTTCCGTGGTATTGGTTCCCGTCGCCAGGATCAGATCGGTAAATTCGATCTCGTCGATGGAATTCGTCATTGCTCCACTGCCGAAGGCGGCGGCCAGACCGGCCACCGTTACGGAGTGTCAGAGCCGGGCGCAGTGATCGACATTGTTCGTTCCGACCGCCGCGCGCATGAATTTCTGAAAGAGATAATTTTCTTCGTTAGTGCAGCGTGCCGATGAGAGACCGGCGATGCTGTCAGCGCCGTCCTTCTTCTTGATCTCCCCGAACTTTTTGGCGATCAGATCGATGGCTTCAGTCCAGGATGCCTCCGTAAGCTCCCCTCCCTTTTTCTTGCGAATCAGGGGTTTCTTCAATCGATCGGGATGGTTGACAAAGTCGAGACCGAAGCGCCCCTTGATACAGAGGCTGCCGCCGTTGGGCTGGGCATAATCCCTGTTTCCCGTGACCTTGACGATCTTTCCGTTGTTAATATTCAGATCCATCTGGCAACCGACGCCGCAGTAGGTGCAGGTTGTCTTGACCTTCTGCAGCTCCCAGGGCCGGCCCTTGAAGCGGGATTGGCGGAAGGTGATGGCCCCTACGGGACAAACATCGGCGCATTCCCCGCAGAAGAAACATTCCGAATCGATGTAATCGGCGTCAAAGGCGGGGCCGACCTTGGCCCGGGAACCGCGCTTGGAAAAATCGAGGACCTCATTGACCTGGATCTCATTGCAGGCGCGGATGCAGCGTCCGCAGAGGATACACTTGTTCAGATCCCGGGAGATCATGGCATTGGTCGTTTCCTGCTTGTATTTGGGGAACTGGATACTGAAGCGGGGCGTTTCCAACTCAAGCCAGTAAACAAGATTCTGCAGATCGCAATTACCGTTCTGTTCGCAGGTCAGGCAATTATGATCGCCCGAGGCCCAGAGCAACTCGACGATAAGACGCTGGGCATCGCGAACCTTCTTGGTATCCGTCCTGATAACCATGCCGGGGCTGACGGGCATGCAGCAGGAGGCTACCAGGGAACGGGCGCCCTCGACGTCCACCACGCAGACGCGACAGGCGCCGACTTTGGTTGTGCCCGTGTAATGACAAAGGGTCGGGATAAAAATTCCGTTTTCCCTGGCGACTTCCAGGATCATCTGACCCGCCGCTGCCTCAACTTCCCTGCCATCAATTGTTATGGGGATCTTTTTTTCCATGTCACACTCCTTAATATCACTTGAGTCACAAACATTATCTGACACCTCACCCTCTATGGGAGGTCGATCACAAATTTCCCGTCCTTGTAGAACAATATATTATCCACCCTGATTTCGCCCCCTTCCCGGAGGTCGCAGATCATGTCCCAGTGGATGGCCGACTTGTTGACGCTACCCGTCTCCGGATACCCCGACCCCAGGGCCAGATGAAAGCTGCCGGCGATCTTTTCGTCAAAGAGGATCTGGCGGGTGAATTTCCTGATCCCTTCATTGGTTCCGATGGCGAACTCACCGGCGTAGCAGGATCCTTCATCCGTAGCGACCATCTTGCGGAGAAATTCCTCGTTCTTTTCCGCCCGGGCCTGGACTACTTTACCCTTTGCGAAATCAAGTCTTATCCCCGTCACTTCCCGTCCCTGATAAATGGCGGGATAGGAAAAGCAGACATGTCCCTCCAGGCTGTCTTCCACGGGTCCGGTAAAAATTTCACCGTCGGGCATGTTGTGATGACCGTCGCAATTGCGGAAGACCCGACCGGCGATGCTCAGGCGGAGATCCGTATCCCGGCTCTGGATATGAACATCCTTCTTACCCTGTAGCCAGTCGATGATCTTTTGTTGCCGGGTGGAAAAATCCCGCCAGTAACCTATGGGGTCATCGAGATCGGGCAGGCAGGCCCCATAGACGAAGTCTTCATAATCGGACAGACTCATATCCGCATCCTGGGCGTAAGCGTTGGTGGGGTAAATGGTTCCCGTCCAACGCAGTTCTCCCCGGGCCGCCCTGGCCATGAAAATATCAAGGATCTCGCGACGTCCCTGGCTGCGAAGCATTATCTTGCCGGGGTCGACGCCGCTCAGCGACCTCGTATTATCTGTACTGGCGATGGAAATACTTACGTCGTAGGTTTCCATGATCGCCTTGACCGGAGGGGCCACGAAGCGCAACTGCTCCTCCGAGGCATGCCGGTAGAGTATCTCATCCATGCCGGGCAGAGAAACAAGCAGGAGGGGATGCCCGCCCGCCTTCAAGACGGCGGCATAGACTTCCCGCAGGAGGGGCCCTGCATCAGCCCCGCCGTTGATAACCACTTTGTCGCCGGGCTGCACGGCCACTGAATAGTCAACCAGGAGCCCGGCCAGTTTTGCTGTGCGTGAATCGCTCATATATTCTATCAGACTTCCGCGTCACACCGGAGGCAGCGGGCCGCCTCTTTAAGGGCGTCTTCCATGGAGAAGCCAAGTTCCACTTCCACAAAACTTGCTTTCCGTTCCGGACCGTGCAATTCCGGCATTTTTCCCTGGGGCGCTTCCTCACCCTCCTCGTCGATGATGAGTGGAATAACGATCTTTTCTTCCGCCGGTTCTTCGTATGCCGGTTCACCGGCGGACAGCCGGATAGCGTCGTCAATGTCCCGCGCCGCCTGATGACCTGCGGCAATGGCCCCGATAACCGTATCCGGTCCCGTGACGGCGTCGCCGCCGGCGTAGAATCTGGCGTCCGTAGTCTGGGACTTGCTGCCCTTGGCAAGATCGAAACAGTCCCATTTATTTACGGAAACTCCGCTATCCTTGGGGACAAATGTCAGATCCGGCGCCTGGCCGATGGAAGCCAGAATGGCGTCTACCGCCAGGGTGAAGGCCGAACCGGGGATGGCCACAGGCTTTTTTCTGCCGCTACGGTCGAATTCGCCCAGCTTCATCCGTTCACAGGTGATGCCCGACACTTTGCCGTCCTTGGCCTCGATCTTCAGAGGGGCGACAAGGTATTCGATCTTGATCCCTTCGTCTTCCGCGGCGATGATCTCTTCATCTGCGGCGGGCATATCCTTCCGCTCCCGGCGATAGAGGATCGTGACGTCGGCCCCGAGACGGAGGGCCACCCGGGCGGCGTCAATGGCCGAATTACCGCCGCCGATCACGGCGACCTTCGATCCCAGCGTTTTTTCACCTTTAACCCAGGCTTCTTCATGGGCGTTGAAATCCCGGAGGAACTCCACTCCCCCATGGACGCCGGGGATATCTTCACCTTCTACACCCATTTTCTGACTCTTATGGGCTCCAGGGGCCAAATATACATAATCATAGTCTTTCTTCAGTTTGTCAAAGGACAGCTCTCTCCCTACCCGGATATTACATTTTATCTCCACTCCCAGGGCCGTCACATCGGCTATTTCGTTGGCCAGGATGTCTCGGGGGAGGCGGTAGGCAGGAATGGCCCAGCGGAGCATGCCCCCCGGTTCGGAAAGCTCTTCGTAAACCGTTACCTTGTACCCCCGCAGGGCAAGATCACGGGCCGCCGTTAAACCGGCGGGACCGGCGCCGACGACGGCAATCTTTTCATTACGGGTAACGGGAACCGGTTCCGTCTTCGGCCGCGGGGCGTTGTCGGTGATGAAGCGTTTGAGGAATTTGATGGCAATTGGTTCATCCATCTTACCCCGGCGACATTTGGTCTGGCATTTGTGATCGCAAACCCGCCCGCAGACCGATGGGAACGGATTGGTGCGGAGGAGCACCTTATAGGCGTCTTCCATGCGGTTAACCCTGATCAGGGTGATATAAGAAGGAATGTCCATGCCAATGGGGCATGTGTGCTGGCAGGGGGACTTGAACAGGGCCGTACAGACCGCCGCGTCGCAGCGGTGGTTACGGATGTGATCCTCGTATTCCTTCCGGAAATAACGGATGGTGCTTAAGACCGGGTTCGGCGCCGTCTGTCCCAGGCCGCAGAGTGAGGCGTCCTTGATGATGGGGGCCATCTCCTCCAGCAGTTCGATATCCCCTTCCTTGCCCTTGCCCTGGGTAATGTTCGTCAGGATCTGAAGCATTCGCTTGGTTCCTTCCCGGCAGGGCGTACATTTGCCGCAGGACTCGTCCTGGCAGAAATCCATGAAGAACCGGGCCATGTCGACGGCACAGGAGTCCTCGTTCATGACGATCATGCCGCCGGACCCCATAATGGCCCCCAGTTCCGCGACTTTTTCATAGTCGATAGGGGCATTTAAGTGCTGTATGGGGATCATGCCTCCCGAGGGGCCTCCCAGCTGGGCGGCTTTGAACTTCTTGCCTTTCGGGATGCCGCCGCCGATATCATAGACGATGGTGCCGAGGGTGGTTCCCATGGGAACTTCCACAAGACCGACATTGTTGACGTCCCCGGTGAGGGCGAAAACCTTCGTACCTTTGCTTTTTTCCGTGCCGACACTGGCATACCAGTCGCCGCCACGGAGCATTATCTGGCCGATATTGGCAAGGGTTTCCACATTATTGAGGACGGAGGGACGTTGCCAGAGGCCGGCGATAGCGGGGAAGGGCGGACGGGGACGGGGCATCCCTCTCTTTCCTTCGATGGAGGTCATCAAGGCCGTTTCTTCGCCGCAGACAAAGGCCCCGGCGCCCTGATATATTTCCAGGTCGAAGTCAAAGCCCGTACCCAGGATGTTATTGCCCAGGAGGCCCATCTCCTTGGCCTGGTCGATGGCGATATTTAAGCGGCTGATTGCCAGGGGGTATTCAGCGCGGCAATAGACATATCCGTGATGGGAGCCGATGGCCTTGGCGGCAATGACCATGCCCTCGATGACGGCATGGGGGTCGGCTTCGAGGACGCTCCGATCCATGAAGGCGCCCGGATCTCCTTCGTCGGCGTTACACAGTACATATTTGACGTCACCGGGAGAGGCGGCGGCAAACTTCCATTTAAGACCGGTAGGGAAGCCCGCACCGCCCCGACCGCGGAGACCGGAGGTGAGGACTTCCTGGACGATGTCCGGGGCGGTCATTTCGGTCAGGGCCTTGGCCATTCCCTGGTAGCCGTCCCGGGCTATATATTCTTCAATTTTTTCCGGATCGATGAGCCCCCGATTCCTGAGGACCCGCAGTTCCTGGAGGGCGAAAAAGGGGATCTCCTGCATTGTCGGGATAATCTCTTCCGTGGTGGGTTCCCGGTAGAGGAGGCGTTCAAGAATCCGGCCCTTGATCAGGTGCTCTTCCACGAGTTCCGGGATGTCTTCGGCCTTGATCAGCATATAGATGACGCCTTCGGGATAGACTACCATGATCGGACCCATGGCGCAGAAGCCGTTACATCCCGTTTCTACGATCTTGATTTCTTCGGAGAGCTTTCGTTTGACCAGCTCCGCGACTAATGCCTTCTTGACGTTGAGACTTCCGGAGGCATGGCAGCCGGTGCCGCCACAAATCAATAAGTGCGATCGGAATACCTTCATTAGATTAATATCCTCCTTCTATTTTTGTGTTTCCGCACCCCGGGCCAGTACGAAGGGGTTCTGAATTTCACCTTCCAGGATGTGCCGTTTGAAGACCTGACGCATTTTGTTTGAATTCATGTATTCGTACTTGATCGGTTCCTGGTTGAGTATCTCGACGGTAACCAATGGTTCTCTGCTGCAGAGACCCATGCAGCCCGAGGTGGTAACGGACACATCCGACACTCCGGCTTCTTCGATCTCCTTCAGCAGGGCGTCCATGACTTCCTTGGCCCCCGAAGCGATTCCGCAGGTTCCCATATGAACGGTAACCTTGGCACGCAAGTGACCATCCCGCAGGGCCGTTTCCGCATGGACCCGCTCCTTGATTTTCTTCAAATCTTCAATCGTGATCTTTGCCATAAGGTATCCTCACTTTTTCTCAGTTATAAGCATTTAAGATATCTTTGACTTTCCCCGGCTTTACCCGTCCGTGAACGTCATTGTCCACAACAACGACCGGTCCGAGGCCGCAGGCCCCCAGGCAACGGACCGACTCATAGGTAAACTTGCGGTCCGTAGTCGTTTCTCCCTCTTTGACGCCGTAATTCTTTTCAATGGTTTCCGCGAGGGCCTTGCCCCCCCGGACGTAACAGGCGGTGCCGAGACAGACGCGGACAGTATGTCTTCCCCTGGGGGTCATGGTGAAAAAGGAGTAAAAGGTTACTACGCCGTAAACACGGCTTAAGGGAAGGTTCAAACCTTTGGCGATCCTTTTCTGGACGGAAACAGGCAGGAATTCAAGGGCTACCTGGGCCTCTTCGAGGACAGGAATCAGGCCGCCTGGTTTCCCTCTATACTTGGCGATGATTTCGTCCAGCGTGGCTATCTTTTCCTCCGAAAATTCTTTCAATAATTCGTCATTATCCGCTTTCATGAATTGTCTCCTCCTTCATATGTAAAGCTATGCTTACGCTTCCGATCCGATTTCTTTCATTCCTTCCGCAATATGGCTTCTGATGTACTTAAGCACTTCCACATGATTAATGGGGACGTCGTCGATCTCTTTTTTTATCTCTTCCGTACTGAGGAAATATATTTTGTCCTGCCGCTCATGACAATACGTAAAATCAATGTCCGGATTTCCGGCAATCAGGGTTACCATGGATCCGGCAACATCTCCCAGAGGCTGGCGGTCAAGATGCCGGAGCCCGAAGGTCACTTTCAGTTGCGTTCCCTTGCCGGGTTGCGAACTCAGGATCATTTGGCCTCCTGTGCATTCTGCCGCCTGGGCCAGCATTGGCAGCCCCAACCCTACCCGGCGGACCTTCTTGGTCGTGTAAAAAGGATCAAGAGCCTTGGTCAGGGTTTCCTCGTCCATGCCGGCGCCGTCGTCGGTGATCTCCATGGTGAGGAGATCTTGGTCGGGGTCTTCCTTGAAACGGATATCCACGTGCCTGGCCCCGGCTCGGGTGGAATTCTCGGCGATATCAAGGATATGTAAGGCCAGCTCCAGCATGTCAAGTTCCGCTGATAATATGTCTTCCCCCCTCGCCGCGGAGGGCCCTGCCGAGTTCCGGAAAATTTCCCGTTTCCATCCATATCTCCGTAAAAGTCCGGCCAACATCATGGAGGAAATGGGCGTCGGAGGAGGTAACAAAGGGATAGCTGCCAAGCTCGGGAAAGGTTTCTCTGGCCCTGGCCAGGCCCAGACGGGGCGTGATCTCCAGGGCGTCAAAGGCAAAGGTAGGGTCAATGAATCCCAACTGCCCGATAACGCTGAAGCTTTCTCTGTCAATATGGGAGGCAATGGCGAGTCCACCCAACCGATGAATATGGTCAATGATTTCCTGAAGCGATAAAACCGTCGCCCCGATAAGGAGGTGCTGATTGAAGCCATCAACTTCGTCCCATTCATTGACGACAGCCTGACATCCGAAAACATCTTCGTCGTTTTCACCTGGCAGATGATCGTAGATGACTTTTTGAAACTGTTGCAAACAGGAAATATTTTCAAAGAGCGCTAGTGTGTGGACTTCTTCGCTGCTGGAAACCTCCATCCCCGGGAGCACCGTCAGGGGCAGGCCGTACGCCGCTCTCTGAACGGAGACAACATTTTCTGAGGAATTATGGTCACATATGCCGATAATGTCAAGCTTCTCTTCAAGTACCTTCCGCACGATAGCCCGGGGGTACATATCCAGCTCAGCGCATGGCGAAAGGCAGGTATGAATATGAAGGTCACAACGAAACGCCTTCATCAGGGGCTGAACCTAAAATAAAAAAAAAGACCATGATCCCATGGCCTTTTCATGTGGAAGGATCCGGGCCCTTCTTAGTTGCGATCATGTTATATACCCTGCCGATAACTTCAAAACCGGGCATCTCTGTTACCATAATCGGGACGCCTTCCTTCCGTGCCTTATCCAGGGTATCGGCAGCCGGTTTGCAACCCTGAATCAGGATGATTCCGGCATGGTCCTTCAGGCTGGCAACTGCAACGATATTTTGATGTATCTGCCGGGTTATCCAAAGATCCCCTTCTTTGCTGTTGGCCATGACATCGCTCAACAAGTCGCCTACATATCCTCCCAGAACCTCATCGGTGAGCCTTTCTTCACCGGAGACAACCTTTAAATTCAGTTCTAAGACAATGTCTTTTAAATACACGATAAATTTAACTAAATCCCGTCAAAGTCTTTATCGATGCGAATGACCATTTTGAGATGGGTGCCCTTTCCGATCTCCGAGGTGATGCGAAAGAAATCGGAAAAATTCTTGATGTTGCACAACCCCATCCCGGCCCCGAAACCCATTTCCCGTATCCTGTCCGTTGCCGTCGAATAACCCTCCTGCATGGCCAGCTCAATATCAACGATCCCCTGGCCTTCATCAATCGCCTCGATCGTGACATGCTCCGGTGTCACCCGGAGGACGATCTTGCCGCTTCTGGCATAGGAACAGATATTGATCTCTGATTCATAGGTAACTAAAGCAGCCCGCCTGACGACCTCCTTGGATATTTTCATCCTTTTTAGCAGGGCCTTGATCTGGCTGGAGACATGCCCGGCATTTTCGTAAGTCCCACCCTCTACGGGAAAGGAATTTTCATAGATGGCGGTTTCATGAGAAAGCACGTTCGTCGTCGACCCTTTCCACGCAGCCAACGATACCTTTGGCGTAAAGTTTCCCGGCAGTTTCAAAGAGGATATATTTCGTAGTCAGAACCGGGATCAGCAGCTCTTCCGCAAGACGGAGCGTTTCCGGGGATGGTCGCTTTCCGCGCACCATGATAATAGCGGCGATATCGAGAACATCAGACGTCCGGATGACCTGAGGGTTCGTCAGACCGGTCAGCAACAGACTCCCTGCCTTGGCAAAGGCCAGGACATCGCTCATGAGATCGGCGCCGAAGGCGGTCTTTATCTCTTTGTCCAGCTGATCGTGGCCGACGAGCACTTCTGCATCCAGTATCTCTTTTACATCTCGAAGCGTCACCTTGCTCTCCTTTTAAAGAAAATTATGTTAATAATCAAGACTCTAATCGTCTCATGAACCGCCAAAGCGCTTACCACAAGGAGAGGAGGGATGTCAATAAAATTGTCCTCATCGGAAAAGAGAATTGTGTCCAAACTTTGAGGCATTCATGGTATAATCGGCGCTATAGCAGATAAGATTATGGACTCTTTTATGAAGATGTGTTAAGGGCTCCCGACTGATGAAAGAAATACATCCCACAGAAGATCACATCAAACAGGATGATTATTTTTACCATACCATCGCGGAATCATCCTTTGCAGGGATCTATGTCGTTCAGAACGGCCGTTTCAGTTACCTCAACCGGAATGCCGCCTCCTATGCCGGATACACTCCTATTGAACTCGTGGGCCGTGACGCTTTCAGTATTGTTAATCACGAAGACAGAGACCTGGTGAATAAGCTGGCCCGGGAGATGCTTAAGGGTCTAAGAACAGAGCCCTATGAATTCCGAATCATTACCAAGGATTGGCAGACCCGTTGGATCATGGAGACGGTCACAGCCATTACCTACCAGGGAAAACCGGCCATCCTGGGAAATTCCATGGATGTGACCGATGTCAAAAAGACGGAACAGGCCCTGAAGGCCAGTGAAGAAAGATACCGTAGGATCATCGAAAACATTGGTGACGGCTATTATGAAGTCGATCTGAAAGGAACCATCCAGTTTATCAACGACGCCTGTGCACGCATAACCGGCGTCCCCCGTCATAAGCTCATGGGTATGAGTTTCAAGGATTTTGCCTTTGAGGGAGAACTCGCAGATCTTTACAACATTTTCAGTCGTGTCTTCATGACCGGTGAACCGGAAAAGGGACTGGTCAATCGTGTCAAGCGTCCGGATGGGAAAGATCTATATGTGGAGATTTCCGTCTCTCTGAAAAAGGATAGTAAGGGGAAACCGAACGGGTTTATGGGGATAATGCATGATGTGACGGATAGGAAAAGGGCTGAAGAGACGATTCAATGGATGGCCTATCATGACGCCTTGACGGGATTGCCGAACCGGATTCTTTTTCACGACCGCCTTGTCCTGGCCCTGACCCAGGCGAAAAGAAACAATGAGAAACTTGCGGTGATGATGATGGATCTCGATAAATTCAAGGAGATCAATGATTCTTACGGCCACTATATGGGGGACTGTATCCTCTGCGCCTTTGTGGAGCGTCTCAAAAAACAGCTTCGGGAAGGGGACACCGTAGCCCGCACGGGAGGCGACGAATTCATGACTCTCCTTCCCGGTATCAACCAGCTGGGGGATGCAAAAAAACTGGGGACAAAGATAATCGCTGCCCTTCGAGCGCCGGTGGAAGTCGGAGAGCAGTCTTTCACGATCAGAGCGAGCATCGGCATCGCCCTTTATCCCCGGGACGGTGAAGACTTCGACACCCTTGTCAACAAAGCCGACACTGCCATGTACCAGGCAAAAAATCATGGCGGCAACACCAGTGTCGTTTATGATGGCGGGTCAAATGAGCCGAAAAAATCATAGCTGTTTCTTCTTCTTATCAACTCAAGAAAAGACTCAAGAAAAACCTTGACGATCGATGGATGTTCTGATAGGGGAGCCTAACCGCTTGGATCCCTTTGAGGGACTGGGACGGAAGGTTAGAGGAAGATAAGAAGAACGTAATTCCATGCCTCCCGTCAGCGACGGCGAGGCTTTTTTTGTTTGAAGAGGGGTGCGTCCATGAAGATTATCGAAACGGTCAAGGAAATGCAGGCTTATGCTGAGTCCCTGAGAATTGCAGGGAAGAAAATCGCCTTTGTACCGACCATGGGCTATTTTCATGAGGGTCATCTGGATCTGATGAGAGACGGCCGGAAACGGGGGGATTGCCTGGTAATAAGTATCTATGTGAATCCCACCCAGTTTGGTCCCAACGAGGATCTGGCCAAGTATCCCCGTGATTTTGAGAGAGACGGGAAGATGGCGGCAAGCGTGGGCGTCGACGTAATTTTCTATCCCCCCAACGAAGAGATGTACCCTGAGAACTACCAGACCTACGTTAATGTGGAAGGGGTTACGGACAATCTCTGCGGCCTTTCCCGACCCGGGCATTTCCGGGGCGTTACCACGGTGTGCTGCAAGCTCTTCAATATGGTCAAACCCCATGTCACCATTTTCGGCAAGAAGGATTTTCAACAACTGACAGCCATCAAGAGAATGGTCATCGATCTCAACATGGATCTGGAGGTCGTCGCCATGGAGACGACAAGGGAGAAGGATGGTCTGGCCATGAGTTCCAGGAATATTTATCTCAAGCCTGAGGAACGGGAGTCGGCCTTAAGTCTCAGTCGTTCCCTGAAAATGGCGAAGGAAATGTATGACCGGGGCGAAAGGGATGCCGCCGTCATCATAAAAAGGGTTCGGACTTTTATCGGGGATCATCCCCATGCACGTATCGACTACGTGCAGATCTGTGATACCAGTACCATGAAGGACGTCGAAAGGTTAGATAACGAGGCCGTCATCGCCTTGGCTGTGCGGGTCGGGTCGGCCCGTTTGATAGATAATTACGTCTTCGGAAATCCTCTGGAGATATAAATCAAGGGGGGAGTGCATATGCAAAGGTTCATGCTCAAATCAAAACTCCATCGCGCCGTGGTAACGGATGCGGACCTGCACTACGAGGGAAGTATTTCCATAGACGAGGACCTTCTGGAAGCGGCTGACATCATTCCCTATGAAAAGGTGGCAATTTATAATGTCACCAATGGCGAACGCTTTACCACCTATGCGATCAAGGCAACCCGGGGGTCGGGTACGTTCTGCCTCAATGGCGCTGCGGCACACAAGGCATCAAAAGGGGATGTGATCATTATCGCGACCTATGTTACTGCCGAGGCTTCCGAGCTCAAGGGCTGGTCGCCTAAATGCGTCCTCCTCGACGGCAAAAACAAGATCAAGAAATCAAACTGATAAGCAGATCTTGAGAACAAAAGTAATTTAGTAAGATCCGGGCAAGGCGGATTTACACCTTGCCCGTTCGTTTATCCAGGGGTTTATAGGAAAATGAGAAAGAAAATCAGGCAGATATTTATTGCCGGCTTGGCGGCGACGATTCCCATCGGTCTGAGTTTGTACGTCCTCTTTTTTCTAATTGCCCTCATGGACAATCTCCTCCGGGTCATTCCCAACCGTTTCCATCCCGATACCCTGTTGCAGTTTCACATCCCCGGACTCGGCGTCATCTTCGTTATTTTGCTGATTTTTGTCGTTGGCCTGATGATGAAGAGCTATATCGGAAACAGGATTGTGAATTATGGCGAGACCATATTTCATAAAATACCTGTAATTAGGAGTGTTTATGATGGGGCCAAACAGGTTGTGGACAGGATGTTTGTCAATAAAAGCCGGAGCTTCAAGAAAGTCGTCCTCGTGGAGTTTCCCCGCCCCGGCGCCTACACCATAGGCTTTGTTACCGGTCCCGCCCATGACCGGATCTGGCGCCAAGTCGGGTCGCCCTGCACCAATGTCTTTGTTCCCACCACCCCCAATCCCACCTCGGGCTATCTCTTGGTAATTCCCGAGCGGGATCTCATCGAGCTGAACATGACCGTAGAGGAGGCCCTTACCTATGTTATTTCCTGTGGTATTGTTCAGCCCCAGGCTATCAAGATGTAATTTCCCCCCAAAAAGTTATTGAAGTCATTCAAAGGGTTGTGTTAATGGGCTGGCTAAGAATGTCATGAAAGGAGATGCACCCATGTACATCACGTCGGAGAGCGTCAAGGTCGGACACCCGGATATGGTCTGTGATGCCATCGCAGCCAATATTATTGCCGATGTTCTGTCTGAAGAAAAGAAGATAGGCATGACCATCGATGATATGCCCCACTGCGGACTGGAGGTATTTCTGGGGAAGGGCCTTTGTGTCATCGGCGGGGAGGTTGCCACGCGCACTTATGTGGACATTGAAAAGGTTATTCGGAAAACGGTCCTTTCCCTTGGTTACAGAGACTCCGCTGTCGGTCTCAATGGCAGTTCGATGGGGATTCTCAACGCCATGATCCCCCAGTCACCGGACATTAATATCGGGACCAGGGCCGGACTGGGAAAATATCAGGAAATCGGCGCCGGTGATCAGGGCATTATCTACGGTTTTGCCTGTGATGAGACGCCGGAGCTGTTGCCCCTCCCGTATGTCCTTGGAAATCGTCTGATGCGGGCTTTCGAATATTGCGGCAATCCCGTTTTTGCCCCTGATGGAAAAGGTCAGGTAACCGTGGAATACGACAAAAACATGGCGCCGGTCCGTGTGGCGACGATCCTCATGTCCAACGCCATCGATTATCGTCAGGTTCCCGATACCTTTCGCAACACCCTCGAACAGGTTGCCCGTGATATTGCTATGGAAGCCCTGCAAGATCATGTAGACGACAAAACAGCTTTTCTTTTCAACCCTACCGGTGAATGGCAGGCAATCAATTCCTGCAGCGCTGCCGACTCAGGGGTGACGGGAAGGAAACTCGTGGTGCAACTCTATGGAGGTTATCCGGGGGCCCAGATCGGCGGCGGAGCGGTTGTAAATAAGACGCCGGAAAAAGTAGACTGTTCTGCGACTTTTGGGGCTCGTTATGTGGCGAAAAACATTGTCGCCGCCGGACTGGCAAAGAAGTGCTCCGTCCAGGTCGCCTACGCCATCGGGATGGCCAAACCCATTTCTATCTATGTCAATACCTTCGGATCGGGGCAAATCGAAGATGATGAATTGGGGAAAATTATTGCCGAGGTCTTTGATCTCACCCCCAGAGGGATGATCGAGAAATTCGAATTGCTCAACAGCAGGATTTATAAAAAGATTTCCAGGACACTCTTCATGGATGATTACCCCTGGGAAAAAACGGATAAGGTTGAGGCCCTGAAAACCGCGGCCGGACTTGCATAAGAAAGAAATAATACGGAGGAACCATTTGTGGCTTATAAAAAGATAGATTTATCAGTACCTTACAAAGTAGCTGACATCACCCTGGCTGACTGGGGACGCAAGGAAATGGAGTTGGCGGAAAATGAAATGCCCGGCCTTATGGCGGTCCGCAAAAAATACGGCCCCAAGAAACCACTGCAGGGGAAAAAGATCATGGGCAGCCTGCATATGACCATTCAGACGGCGATGCTCATCGAGACCCTCAAGGAATTAGGCGCCGATCTCCGCTGGGCCTCCTGCAATATCTTTTCGACCCAGGACCATGCCGCCGCGGCTATCGCCAAAGCGGGCACAGCGGCCGTATTTGCCTGGAAGGGGGAGACCCTGGAGGAATACTGGTGGTGTACGGAACAGGCGATTACCTGGCCCGACGGCTCGGGTCCCGAATTGCTTGTCGATGACGGCGGCGATGCCACACTCTTGATCCATCAGGGCGTTAAGATAGAAAAAAATCCCGATCTTCTGAAGGACATCCCCGAAAACAAGGAATTTCGCATCATTATGGAGCGCCTCGCCCAGGGATATAAAAAGGACAAGCAACGCTGGCAAAGAGTTGCCGCCAAAGTGATCGGTGTTTCTGAGGAAACGACGACGGGAGTGCACCGATTATATCAGATGCAGAAGAACGGGGAACTGCTCTTTCCCGCTATCAATGTTAATGATTCGGTGACAAAATCCAAATTTGACAACCTCTACGGATGTCGTGAATCTCTCGTTGACGGTATCAAACGGGCGACCGATGTCATGGTGGCCGGAAAGCTAGTTGTGATCTGCGGCTACGGCGATGTCGGCAAGGGATCGGCCCAGTCGATGAGGGGATTCGGCGCCCGGGTAGTCATCACGGAAATCGATCCCATCTGCGCCCTCCAGGCGGCCATGGAAGGTTATGAAGTGGTTACTCTGGAAGATGTCGTTTCTGCGGCGGATATCTTTGTGACGGCAACAGGTTGCTGCGAGGTCATTTCCGGCGCTCATATGGAAAAGATGAAAGACGAGGCGATCATCTGCAACATCGGACATTTTGACAGCGAGATCGCCATGCACTACCTGGAGAACAGCAAGCAGTGCAAGAAAAAAACGATCAAGCCCCAGGTGGATAAATGGACCCTCGCTTCGGGCCGGTCGATCATTGTTCTGGCGGAAGGGCGTCTCGTCAATCTCGGTTGTGCCACCGGCCATCCGAGTTTCGTTATGAGCAACAGTTTTACGAACCAATGTATGGCTCAGATTGAATTGGTGAAGAACAAGTATAAACCCGGAGTGTACATCCTGCCCAAGATCCTGGACGAAGAAGTGGCAAGACTGCATCTAGGCCGTCTCGGGGCCAAACTGACCAAATTGACGAAAGAACAGTCGACCTATCTCGGCGTCTCCGTGAAGGGCCCCTTCAAGCCGGAACAGTACCGCTACTAGAAATCACGCTCGCAGCGGGCTCAGTTCAACATAAAAATCCCCCATTCCCCGTTGCTAAAGGGGGAATGGGGGATTTTTTATATTGAATGGCAAAGATATTTTCTGCGGAGTGAAAGAAGAGATGCCGCAAATGATAAAACATTGTATATCATTGAGGAACTTCATTTCAAATACAAAGCGATAAAAGAAATTTTATTTCATATCGCTGAATTGCGATTGAAACCTGTATATTGTGGAGGTTGATTTTTCCGAAGATCTGGGACATCTGTAACATTCCTTATACTCTTCAATTGATGAAATATTAGAAATATGCAAGATTAAAATCGTTAATAGTTAAAGTACATTGGCGTAGGGAAAACA
>Ga0247842_10002256_pt1 | contig 29185 bp, 27 predicted proteins | sample LaCruzMarch2015__3_FD_192411 | JGI IMG/M metagenome (GOLD analysis project Ga0247842, IMG submission 192411) | Freshwater microbial communities from meromictic Lake La Cruz, Castile-La Mancha, Spain - LaCruzMarch2015_19m | ecosystem: Environmental > Aquatic > Freshwater > Lake | place: Spain...
CGACGGCAAGGTTTGGCACCTCGATGTCGGCTCATCACATCCTGGGGGTGGAGAAGCTCCCAAGGGTCCGGCTGTTCGCCGGTTAAAGTGGTACGTGAGCTGGGTTCAGAACGTAGATAATACTGCGTCTCTTAGAAGCAATTCTAAGATGCTAATCAGCTTATATCGGTGGAGCCCTAACATGGGTACGAACGCCATGTGGGTAATACCGAGGGAAGGTTGATAAAATGAATGAACCAACAAAAGCGTATATAGCTGGATTTCTAGACGGCGATGGAAGCATAATGCTACAGCTTGTACACCGAAAGGATTATAAATTCGGTTATCAAATTAGAGTTAGCGTATGTTTCTATCAAAAATCCAAATATAAAGCTGAACTTGAAAAATTGAAAGAGATTTTAAAGTTTGGGTATATTAGGGATCGCAATGATGGAATGACAGAATATACAATTGTTGGCAAAGACGAAGTCAAGGAAGTATTGGAAGCACTTCAACCCTATATTTTATTCAAAAGCAAGCATGTTTCAGCAGCTTTGAGGATATTGAATGAAATGGGGGATAGAAGAAAGATGTTGAAAGAAGAGTTTTTAAGACTTGCAAGACTCGTAGATTCATATTCTAGTCTTAATTATTCAAAAAAGCGCAAGCATTTTGCGAGTAATGTAGAGAATTTTTTGAATAAAAGATTAAATCAACCCCTGTAACGACTGAAGGCTTTAATGCCTGAGATAGTTAAGCTATTATGTTGACTATCATACGCTGACTCCCAGAAATGGGATGGAGATATAGTCTATGCCACGAGTAATCGTGGAATTACATGCGTAAGACAGTTCGGTCTCTATCTGATACATGCGTAGGATATTTGAAGGGAACTGTCCCTAGTACGAGAGGACCGGGATAGACGAACCAATGGTGTTCCAGTTGTCACGCCAGTGGCATTTGCTGGGTAGCTAAGTTCGGAAAGGATAAGCGCTGAATGCATATAAGCGCGAAGCCCCCCCTAAGATAAAATATCCCTCCGCCTCAGGCGGATAAGGCACCTTGTAGACTACGAGGTTGATAGGCCAGGTGTGTAAGATCCGTTAAGGGTTTCAGCTGACTGGTACTAATCTGCCGAATGGCTTGACCACTTATTAATTTAGTAGTTTAGCTGCATTGCTGACATCAAGACCTTATCTTGAGCATAGTAAATTGTGCAAAAGATCTGGTCTTAAAAGATATTCCGGAGTGATAATACTGGAGGGGAAACACCCGTTCCCATTCCGAATACGGAAGTTAAGCCCTCCAAGGCCGATGGTACTACGCTGGCAACGGCATGGGAGAGTAGGTAGTTGCTCCGGTTCTACTTCGCCCTCAAAATGAGGGCTCACTGGTATGGGCTTCGTAGGAACTTATAATTCCTGCGAAGCCCGTCACTATTTTTACGCCTATATCCTAAGGGCGTAGCAGAATGCTCCGGTTAAATTTAGGGGCGCAGTGATTTTTCATTGCGCCCCTTTTATTTTTATAGTTTTTTCGTAAACAATGTGGAAGAATTTCTGATGATAAAGACGGGGTTTGTGAATTTGATGATATTAGATATGAAACCAGGCTCGTATAAGAAATTTGCAGAAGATAGGATTTCATATCAAAGGGAATTGGCGAAAATTAAAGGCTTACTTTTTGATTAACCTCTCCGTTCGGCGATCGGAATCGTATTCCGATCGCCGAACGGAGAGGTTTTTTTATGTTTATATATAACATAGCTGATGTTATAATAAAAAAAGGCAATTTCTTAATGATAATAAAACCTACTAAAAAAATAATCGACATAAACTGGTCTAAAGAAGCGAACTCATATTTATGCCTTTTTTTAATAATATTTATAGGCCTGGCGATTTATAGTAACTCTTTGAATGGCCAGTTTATTTGGGATGATAATGTTTTAGTTAAAAATAATGATTATATAAAAGACTGGTCTAGTGTTGATAAGTTATTTGCCGGGAATATATCGACATATTTTAACGGCGCAGGGCTCAATTTTTACCGCCCGTTACAGATAGTTACTTATGTAATGGATTATTCTTTATGGAAACTTGATATCAAGGGATATCATCTTTCAAATATTCTGCTACATATTTGCGTAGCGCTTTTAATCTATTTTTTTATCAATACCCTCTTTAGCGATGCATTTTTGTCCTGTCTTACGAGTATTTTTTTTGTTTCTCATCCGATACATACTGAGGCTGTTAGTTATATATCAGGACGCTCGGATTCTCTATCAGCATTGTTTATGATTCTTTGTTTTATTTTTTATATTAAGGCGCTTCATGCAAAGAATATGGCTTTTAGTGTTATTGCTGTATTAAGTTATATTTGCGCTATTTTATCTCGCGAAGCTAGTCTTATTCTGCCGATATTATTTTTATTATATCATTATGCCTTTCAAAAAAAGATTCAGCTGAAAATATTTTCTCTTATTTTAATAATCAGTTTTATATATGTTTTATTAAGGCTTACAGTCTTAAGAAGCCTTCTCGATAACTCTGTGCATTCCAGCGGTTTCCTGGAAAGGCTCCCCGGGTTTTTTGTAGCCCTGAATAATTACATAAGGATTTTAGTATTTCCATACAATCTTCATATGGCATATGGCATAAGATTATTTGAAGTTAGAGATATAAGAGTGTTTGCTGGATTATTTATATTAGTTTTTAGCCTGATGCATGCTTTTAAAGCTAGAAAGAATAACAAGCTAATTTTCTTTTCGATAAGCTGGTTTTTTATTACCCTTCTTCCTGTATCCAATCTGTATCCTATCAATGCCTACATGGCTGAACACTGGCTATATGTTCCTTCAATAGGAATTTTTCTTCTAATTGCAAATGGTTTAAGATATCTTTATAGACAAGAGAGGTTTAAGCATGTCGCAATTTTTATTATTATGGGACTATTGGCCTTAAATTCTTATCTTACGATTATGCAAAATGAATATTGGAAAGATCCTGTAGATTTTTATAACAGGACATTAAAATATGTCTCTAGCAGCAATCCACTATATCTTAATCTTGGTATGGCGTATTTTAATATAGGGAAAAAAGAAGAAGCAATGTCTGTGTATAAAAAAGCTATACAGATAAATCCAAATAATGCCGATGCATATAATAACCTTGGTAATATATATTCTGATATTGGCAATGAGACAGAGGCAATATTAGCATACAAAAAAGCTATAGAAATAAATCCTGATTATGCAGGGGCATATTTTAATCTGTTTTTATCCTATTTTCGCGAAAAACAATATAGCATGGCTATTAAATGCTGCGACAAGGCGATTGAGCTGGGATTTAGAATTCCTCCAGATTTTTTAAAAGCTTTAGAACCGTATAAAAACCTATCAAATTTATAGTTGATTCCATGCTTTACGCATACTTATTTTTATGTTATAATTCTACAAAACAAGGAGGTTCATCTTGGCCGATTATACTATTAAAGATATACGCAATATAGCTTTAATATCTCATGCAGGAAGCGGTAAAACGAGTTTTGCAGAGGCAATAGTGTATAACGCAGGTGCCTCTAATCGTTTTGGAAAAGTTGATGACGGTACAAGCATCAGCGATTACAGTGAAGATGAGATTGAAAGAAAAGTTTCTATAAGCGCCAGTATCCTTAGTTTTAAATATAATAATAAACGTATAAATATTATTGATTCACCAGGCTATGCTGATTTTATGGGAGAGATGCTTTCAGCTTTAAATGCAGTTGACAGCGCAGTGCTTTTAGTGGACGCTCACGACGGTATTCAGGTAGGCACTGAAAAGACGTGGTCAATGGCGAGCGACATGCGCTTGGCGCAGGCTATATTTTTAAATAAATTAGATAAAGATAATGTTAATTTTTACGCAGTAGTGGACTCCGTAAAGGAAAGGTTTGGAAAATCTTGCGTTTTGGTAAGTATGCCGATTGGCACAGGCCCCGGGTTTAAAGGGGTGGTGGATCTCTTGTCTGTAGGGACAGGTCGCGACCTGTCCCTACCTGATGAAGATAAGGAAAAGGCCATGGAACTCAGGAATGCGCTTATCGAGGCAATTGCTGAAAAAAATGATGAGCTTCTGGAAAAATACCTGGAAGGTGAAGAACTTGCTCCTGAAGAAATAAAAAATGGATTCAAAAAAGCAGTTTCAAATAAAGAATTATTCCCTATATATTGCGGTTCAGCAACTTTAAATATAGGCATAAAAGAGCTTATGTCTAATATGTTTGACATACTGCCTTCGCCTCTTGATATAGAGATGAAAAAAGCCAAAGACCCGAATACGAATCAGGATAAAGCGTTAAAGCCTGACGGGACAGGGAATTTCAGCGGGTTTGTATTTAAAACAGTTTCTGACCCATATGTGGGCCAACTTACTATTTTCAGGATATATTCAGGCAGCATTAAGTCAGATATGTCTTTTTATAATTCTACAAAAAGAACTACAGAGAGGATCGGGCATCTCTTAAGTGTGTTTGGCAAAGAGCAAAGGGCTGTGACTGAGGCAATTGCAGGAGATATCGTAGCTGTTGCGAAATTAAAAGATACTTTAACAGGGGACTCATTGTGCATAGAAAAAGACCAGGTGATTTTTAACCCTATCGAATTTCCAGAACCTGCGATTTCATTTTCAATAAAGCCGAAAACCAGGGGTGATGAAGATAAAATTTCCATAGCGCTGCATAAACTTACCAATGAAGATCAGACATTTAAGTCGAAAAGGGAAGAACAGACAAAAGAACTGATAATATCAGGTATGGGAGATTTGCACTTAGATATAATGATCAACCGTCTTAAAAAGAGATTCGGCGTGGAAGTGGAAAAAGGCACGCCAAAGGTTGCGTATAAAGAGACTATCAAAAAAATGACGAAACTTCAGGGTAAATACAAAAGACAATCTGGAGGCCGCGGCCAATACGGAGATTGCTGGCTTCGGTTAGAGCCTTTAGAGAGAGGCAAGGGTTTTGAATTTGTGGATAAAATAGTGGGTGGAGTTATACCTAAAAATTATATACCATCTATTGAAAAAGGCGTTGTGGAGGCAATGTCTCAGGGGGCAATTGCCGGTTATCAGATAGTTGACACTAGGGTTATTGTATACGATGGTTCGTATCATGAAGTAGATTCTTCCGATATGGCTTTTAAAATCGCAGGAGCAATGGCTTTAAGAAAAGGAGTACTTGAAGCAAATCCGGTACTGCTTGAGCCTATCATGGATGTGGATGTTATTGTTCCTGAAGAATTTATGGGAGACATAACAGGTGATCTAAATTCAAGGCGCGGCAGGATCGCGGGTATGGATGTCCAGGGCAAACTTCAGGTTATAAAAGCAAAGGTTCCAATAGCTGAAATGTCGAAATATGCGTCAGAACTTAAATCAATAACAGGCGGCAGGGGTTCGTACTCAATGAGATTCTCGCATTATGACGAAGTGCCTGTCAAGTCTGCGCAGGCTATTATTGCAAAATATCAGGAGACAAGGAAAGAAGAACAGGAGAAGCAATAGAATTATAAACACTGTGTTACGTATAGCGTATTGCGCAAATGCCATACGCCTAATGCAATACGTATGAAAATTTATATTTTGAGGAGGGAAATATGTCAGGTCATTCAAAATGGGCCACTATTAAACACAAAAAAGCAGCTACGGACGCAAAGAGAGGAAATCTGTTTACGAAGCTTATCAGGGAAATAACAGTCGCTGCAAAAAACGGCGGCGGAGATTCTACTACAAATGTAAGATTAAGAACGGCTATTGACAGGGCGAAACAATCCAGCATGCCTCAAGATAACATTGACCGCGCAGTTAAAAAAGGCACAGGAGAACTGGAAGGTGTTACATACGAAGAATTTAGCATAGAGGGTTATGGCGCGGGCGGAGTTGCAATAATAGTAGAAGTCTTGACCGATAATAAAAACAGGAGTACATCTGAGATAAGAAACATATTTTCAAAGAAAAACGGTAATGTTGCAGGTGCAGGTTCTGTTAGCTGGATGTTTCAAAAGAAAGGTTACATAGAGATAGACAAAAAAGTTTACCCTGATGAGGATAATATAATGGGCAAGGTTCTTGACGCAGGGGCGCAGGATATGCAGACAGAAGAAGATGTGTATGCAGTTACAACTGAAGCAAGGGATTTAGAGGCTGTCAGGAAAGCGCTTGAAAATGATAAAATCAAGACAAAGTCCGCTGAAATCACAATGATACCTTCCACGGCCATAAAACTGGAAGGCGATGCTGCAAAACAGATTCTGGGGCTGGTAGAAGCGCTTGAAGAGCACGACGATGTTCAGAATGTGTATGCTAATTTTGACATCCCGGATGAATTATTAGAAAACCAATAAGTTTAAACTCTAAACACTAAACTCTAAATACTAAACAAACCATAAACTATAAACTCTAAACATAGTATTTGTAGTTTGGAGTTTCGAGTTTGTTTAGGGTTTCGGATTTAGAGTTTCAAATTATGAAACTATTATTACATATTTGTTGCGGGCCATGCGTGCTATATCCTATAAAAAAGCTCCTTGGCGGAAAGTTTGATAAAATTACAGGGTTTTTTTATAATCCGAATATTCACCCGCCCAGCGAGTATAAAAGGCGGAAAGATGCCTTGTCTGAAGCTGCTTCAAAAATAGGATTCGAGGTCATAATCCCGGATTACAAGATGGAGGAATACTTTAGATCTGTCTTATTAAAAGAGGATTCTCCTGAAAGATGTTTGTTTTGTTGGGAATTAAGGCTTTCTGAAACAGCGAATTTTGCGAAAGACAATGACTTTGACGCTTTTACAACCACGCTCCTTATAAGTCCGTACCAGGATCATGAAAAGGTTAAAAAAATAGGAGAAGAGCTAGCTGTAAAAAGGGGTGTTCAATTTTACTATCAGGATTTCAGGCCAGGCTTCAAAGACAGCCAGGAGCAGGCTAAAAAAGAAAATCTATACAGGCAGAAGTATTGTGGGTGCGTGTTTTCCGAGTTGGATAGGGTAAAGATAAAATAAATGGATATTAACGGATTTGGGAAAATATTAATATTCTTCGGAATCTTTTTAACAGTCGCAGGGATTCTCTTTACATTTGCAGGCAGAATTCCATGGTTCGGGAAACTGCCAGGAGATATTTGTATTAAAAAAGAAAATTTCACATTTTATTTTCCATTAGCTACATCAATTCTCTTAAGCATTGCGCTTTCCCTTATAATACTCTTCATAGGCCGCAAATCATGAAATTGTCTGATTTCGACTATATCCTGCCAAAGGAATTAATTGCTCAGCACCCTGCTGAGAAACGAGATGAATCAAGGCTCCTTGTTTTACGTAGAGATACTGGAAAAATCGAACATAGGATTTTCAGGGATATAGTTGGATATTTTAATCCCGGAGATTTGCTTGTATTAAATAATACAAAAGTTATGCCTGCGCGTTTAATAGGCAGGAAAGAGACAGGCGGTAAGGTTGAGGCGTTGGTTTTGGGCTTAGCACATAGCGAAGAGGGCATAGAGCATAGAGGCGAATATGAGGTGCTCTTGAAACCCACAAGGGGATGCGAGGTTGGAAGTAAAATTATATTTTGCAATGGAGAGCTAAATACTGAGGTGGTAAGGATAGAAAACGGCAGGAGGTTCTTGAAATTCAACTGTAATGGAAATTTTGAAAAAATGCTGGATAAATTTGGCGAAATGCCATTGCCGCCGTATATAAAACGCGAAACAATTGATTCTGATATAGAAAGATACCAAACAGTTTATGCTTCTAAGGGTGGTGCTGTGGCAGCGCCTACAGCAGGCCTGCATTTTACAAAGGGCCTTTTAGAAGATATCTCTAAAAAAAGAGTTGATGTGGAATACGTTACTCTTCATGTTGGATACGGAACTTTTAAACAGGTCCGAAGCAAAGATATAAAAGACCATGAAATGGAAAAAGAGTATTTTGAAATCAAAAAAGATGTTATAGAAAAGATTAGAAATAAAAAAAGAAAAGTAATGGCAGTTGGCACAACAACATGTAGGGTGCTTGAGACAGTTTTTTTAAATACCCAATACGCAGGACGCAGAACGCAGGACGAACAAGGTTGGACGGATTTATTTATATATCCTGGGTATGAGTTTAAAGCAGTGGATGGGCTTTTGACGAATTTTCATCTTCCTAAGACAACGCTCTTAATGCTTGTGGCTGCATTTTGCGGAAGAAATCTTTTATCTAAGACATATGAAGAGGCAATAAAAGAGAAATATAGATTTTATTCGTATGGGGATGTGATGTTGATAATATAAACAAGACCAGGTCTTGAGCACAGCATAGCTGCGGTCAAGATCTGGTCTTGAAAATGGTTATTATGTTTAAAATAATACACAAAGATAAATTTACAAACGCAAGAGTTGGGATACTGGAAACAGCGCATGGCACTGTTGAAACACCTGTATTTATGCCCGTAGGGACACAGGCAACGGTTAAAGCGCTGTCAAATGAAGAAGTGAAATATTGCGGAACTGGCATAATTCTTGGAAATACATATCATCTTTATCTCAGGCCTGGTATGGAGATTATTAAAAATGCGGGCGGCCTTCATAAATTTATGTCCTGGGATAAAGCAATACTTACAGATAGCGGTGGGTTTCAGGTATTCAGCCTGGCAACATTAATGAAGGTCAGGGAAGAAGGTGTTGAATTTAATTCTCACGTAGATGGTTCAAGGCATTTTTTGACGCCTGAAAAGATTGTGCAGTTTCAACAGGAGCTTGGAAGCGACATAATGATGCCTCTGGATGAATGCCTGCATTATCCCAGCACTAAAGATAAGGCAGAGAAGTCGTTTGCGTTGACGAATAGATGGGCGAAACGTTCTAAAGAGGAATTTGAAAAGAATAGGCAAGGAAAAAAAATGCTGTTTGGAATTGTGCAGGGAAACACTTATCCTGATTTGCGAAAGAGAGCGGCAGAAGAACTAGTGACTATGGATTTTGACGGGTATTCTATTGGCGGTTTAAGCGTGGGAGAGCCGGCCGAACTCATGTATGAAATGATGGAAAATGCCGTGAGATATTTACCTCTGGATAAGCCACGATATACAATGGGAGTCGGTATGCCGCACGATTTTTTTGAAGCAATAGAAAAGGGCGTTGATATGTTTGATTGTGTCGTCCCAACCAGAAACGCCAGAAATGGCGCAGCTTATACCAATGAAGGAAGGATTATTATTAGAAACGGAGAATACTCAAAGGATCTGAGGCCCTTAAGTGAAACCTGCGATTGTGTCGTATGTAAAAATTATTCCCGCTCATATATAAGACATCTATTTAATACAGAAGAAATATTGGGGTTAAGACTTACTTCTTTACATAATGTATATTTTTATGTAAAATTATTAGATAGGATTCGGGAAGCAATTAAAGAGGATAAGTTTGTAGAGCTAAAGAAAGAGTTTGAAGATAAAACGTTTTAAACACTAAACTCTAAATCCTAAACAAACTACAAATCACAAATTCTAAACACTAAATTGTTTGTGATTTAAAATTTGTAGTTTATGATTTGTTTAGAGTTTAGGATTTCGGATTTAGAGTTTAAACAATTATAACAAACAAGAAAAGGGGGTTTTATGCAGGGAAATTCAGGCGCAGCGATGATAGCAAATTTTTTACCAATAATATTGATATTTGTAATATTCTATTTTATGTTGATACGTCCGCAACAGAAGAAACAGAAGGAATACGAGAAGATGCTTTTGGGGCTTAATAAAAATGACGAGGTTGTGACTACGGGAGGTATTCACGGTACTATATTGAACGTAAAAGATACCACGTTAACTCTTAAGATAGATGATAACGTGAAGATAGAGGTAAATAAAAACGCAATCGGATATGTAAAAAAGAGCCGTGGAGGTTCGAATGACTAAAAATTTACAAGGAAGAATAGCGTTAGCCCTCGGCGTTTTAATATTCGCGTTGGTGGGGATGCTTCCTTTAAAAGACAAGATAAACTTAGGTTTGGATTTACAAGGCGGCATGCACTTATTGCTGAAGGTGGATACTTCAAAACTTCCCGCAGAGGAAAAAGAAGACGCACCTCTTAAAGCCCTGGAAATTATACGCAACAGGATTGATGAGTTCGGGGTAAAAGAACTTTCTGTTTACAGGCAGGGGGTTGATGAAATAGTAGTGCAGCTTCCAGGAGTCACGGATAGGGATAGGGCAAGAGAGCTTATCGGTAAAACTGCCCTCTTAGAATTTAAGCTTGTAGAGGATAATCAAGATTTATATTCTAAGGCCTTGCAAGGCAATGTTCCAGATGGTTATGAACTGAAAGATGTAGAAAAAGAGAAAATTTTATTGAATAAAAATACATTACTTACAGGGGATACACTTGTAAACGCAGAAGTAAAATTTGACCAGTCTCGTTTTAATGAGCCTTCCGTAGCTATTGAATTTAACGCCAAAGGCGCTAGCGTATTTTCTGAAATAACAGGCGCAAATGCAGGAAAGAGATTGGCAATTGTGCTGGATGGCAAGGTTCATTCAGCCCCAAGAATAAATGAGAGAATTCCTTCTGGCAGGGCAAGTATTACCGGAAGATTTACAGTAGAAGAGGCAGGGGATCTGGCTATAATTTTACGCGCAGGCACTTTACCAGCTCCTATTTACATAGAGGAAGAGAGGACAATAGGCCCTCTATTAGGCCGCGATTCTATAAATAGCGGAATACGCGCTTCTATTATAGGTTTGCTTTTAGTTTTTGTATTTATGGTAATTTATTATTTTTTCGCAGGACTAATTTCAAGCTTTGCAATGCTTCTAAACTTTGTAATAATTCTCGGGACATTAGGATGGATACATACTACCCTGACACTCCCGGGTATCGCCGGCATGATCCTGACCGTAGGTATGGCAGTTGATGCGAATGTCCTTATATATGAACGCATGCGTGAAGAAATGGCAACAGGAAAGCATATGAGAAGCGTAATATCTTTCGGGTATGACAAGGCGTACAGCGCTATATTTGACTCAAATATAACAACCTTGATTGCAGCAGCTCTTTTGTTCCAGTTTGGATCAGGGCCTATAAAAGGTTTTGGCGTGACTCTTACCATAGGTTTAATGGCTAGTATGTTCACGGGCATATTTGTAACCCGTATTATTTTTGAAATCCTTTCAAATAATAAAAATTTTACGAAAATACCAATGTTGAAATTATTTCCTAAGACGAACATTGATTTCATAGGCAAGCGCTGGATTGCTTATACTCTTTCGATAATTGCACTTGGGGTTGGGCTTGGGACATTTCTAATGCGCGGTGACAAGATGTATGGCATTGATTTTACAGGCGGACAGATACAGGAATACTCTTTTTCAAAGCCTATCAGCGCAGAAGACGTAAGAAAAGCAATTGACGGTATTGGCATAAAAGATGCGACAATACAGCAGTTTGCCAATAAAAATCAAGTCCTGATAAAAACAGTTGCGGATGAAACAGGTAAAATAGGGGAAGCGTTTAAGACCAACTTTAAAGACAATCCTTCAGAACTTCTTCGCGTTGAAAAGGTAGGGCCTTCTGTAGGAAAGCATTTGAAGAAAAATGCATTTCTGGCGCTTATATGGAGTCTTGGGGGCATATTGATTTATGTAGGGATCAGGTTTAAGAACATGATATATGCTTCTGCCGGCGTAATAGCGCTTTTTCATGACGTGGCTATAGGCATGGGCGCTTTGGCTATGGCAGGCGGAGAAATGGATTTGAATATAATAGCAGCGCTTCTTACAATAGCGGGTTATTCCATAAATGACACTATTGTAATATACGACAGGATAAGGGAAAATTTAAAACTATACCGCAAAGCGTCTATGAAAGAAATTGTAAATATGAGCGTTAATCAGACGCTTTCCAGGACGATACTGACAAGTTTTATGACGTTATTAGCGGTTGCTTCTATTTTTCTTTTTGGAGGAGAAGTCTTGAAGCCGTTTTCGTTTGTGCTTCTGGCGGGTATGATATCAGGAGTTTATTCGACTGTTTATATCGCATCTCCTTTGATTATATCCTGGAGTGCAAGACAGGCAAAATAGCATAAATCTCTCCGTTCGCCGAACGGATCAAAGATATGGATAAATTTAAAGAAATAAGACGGATTTTAATAGTAATCCTTTTTTTTAACTGGCTTGTGGCGTTCAGTAAGCTAATATATGGACTTATTACAAGATCTGCTGCAATGACTGCGGACGGAGTGCATTCTTTTGCAGATGGCGCTTCAAATATTATAGGCCTTGTCGGTATATGGGCTGCTTCCAAACCAGTAGACGAGGATCATCCGTACGGGCACAAAAAATATGAAACTGTTGCTACGCTGGGTATTGCGGTTATGCTTTTTCTGGCAAGTTTTGATATCATAAAAGATTCATTTTTAAGGCTGTTTAATCCGGTAGTTCCGGATGTAAATGTTTTTAGCTTCGGTTTGATGATTGTAGGATTTCTTATAAATGTGGTAGTAATGAAATATGAATATAAAAAAGGCACTGAGCTATCCAGTGATATACTGGTTTGTGATTCAGTGCACACAAAAAGCGATATATTTGTCTCGAGCGCGGTTATCGTGACACTTGTTTCAACAAAATTGGGATTTCCAATGCTTGATACAGTTGTTGCATTTGTGATTGGAATATTTATAGCTAAGGCTGGATTTGATATATTAAAAAAGAGTTCTGATGTATTGTGCGATGGAGAAGCTATTGAAAAAGCAAAGATAGAGAAAGTGGTAAATGGGGTATTTGGAGTAAAATCCACGCACAAGATAAGAACAAGAGGAAGAGAAGATGATGTGCATGTAGATCTTCACGTAACAGTTAATACGAGCATGCACGTTGACGCTGCGCATGAGCTTAGCCACAGGATAAGCGATACCCTGAAAGAAAAGATGCCTGGAATCACAGATGTGATTGTGCATGTAGAGCCTTTCAGTCATAAATAGCTCCCATGAAGAGATGGAATATTTGCCAACCTGATGTAGCCCTGCAGAAATATTTGCACGATAACCTTTCGATTTCTCCTATCATTTCTCAGCTGCTTATAAATCGCGGCATACATGATATTGATAAAATAAAAGCATTTCTAAACAGCAATCTTTCCGAGCTCTATAATCCATTCTTGATGGAAGGGATGCACGAGGCGGTTTCGCGCATAAAAAAGGCCTTAGGCAAAAAGGAAAAGATACTGATACATGGGGACTATGATGTGGACGGCGTGACTGCCACAGCATTTTTATTTTTTACTTTGAAAGAATTAGGCGCAGAGCCTGTTTATTATATTCCTGACAGGTTGACTGAAGGTTATGGCTTAGGTTCGAGCGGCGTTGAAGAGGCCGTGAGAATAAAGGCAAATCTGGTTATAACAGTTGACTGCGGAATCTCAAGCTATGAAGAAGTGGATGCGTTAAATAAAAATGGCATAGATGTGATAGTCACAGACCATCATGAGCCCCCTAGGATATTGCCTCGCGCCTATGCGATAATAAACCCGCATCAAAAGGCATGCGCTTATCCTGATAAAAATCTTTCAGGAGTCAGCATATCGTTTAAATTATGCCAGGCATTGAGCTCTGAATTAAATAATAGAAATTTCTGGAAGTATCTGGATCTTGTTGCGTTTGGCACTATTTCTGATGTATCCCCTATATTGGGAGAGAACAGAATCCTTGTTAAAGAAGGTTTAAAGTTATTGAAAAAAACAGGTTTCAACAAGGGAATAAAGGCTCTTATTGAAGTAAGCGGCATTAAAAAGGATAATATAGGTACTTTTGAAATAGGTTTTATTTTAGGCCCAAGAATAAATGCAGCTGGAAGGCTTGGTTCTGCAGGCACGGCAGTCGAGCTTTTGCTGACAGATGATGATGAAAAGGCAAAGGAGTTTGCGAAGAAATTAAATGAGGCAAACCAGGAAAGGCAAAGAATAGAAAAGAATACTTTAAAAGAGGCTATATCTAAAATAGAAAGAGATGTAAATTTCAAAGATCATAAGGTGATAGTGCTCCATAATGAAGACTGGCATGCAGGGGTAATGGGTATTGTGGCTTCTAGGATATCAGATAAATTTAACAGGCCTGCGATTCTTATTTCTACTAAAGATGGTATGGGAAGAGGTTCTGGGAGGTCTATTGAGAATTTCCATTTATTTGAGGCGCTTACTAGCTGCGAAGAATTCTTGAAAGAATACGGAGGCCACCAATATGCATGCGGTCTGACTATACTTGAAGAAAATCTGCCTGGATTTATAAAATCGATAAATGAACTAGCTGTCAGCACTATGACAGCAGAAGATCTAATCCAATCTTTGCCCGTTGATATGGATATAGAATTAAGCCTGCTAGATTATAAAACAGTAGATGATATAACAAGGCTTGAGCCTTTTGGAGAAGGGAATCCTGAGCCGATATTTTGCTCCAAAAATCTGAGGTTAATTCAGCCGTTGAGGGTATTAAAAGGGGAACATATCAAATTTCAAGTTACAGATGGCAAGAAAAATTTTGAGGCAATAGGATTTAACATGGCTAAGGATAGCGATATAGAACTTACCCTAAGAAATTCTCCCAGTTTTGATATGGCCTATACTGTTTCACTTAATAATTGGCAGGGGGTAAATACTATTCAGCTTAAAATAGAGGATATTAGGCCTTTTTAACTTTGCCAGCCCTAAGACAGCCGGTGCATATCTTTATTCTTTTTACAGTGCCTTTTACAATAATCTTAGCAATTTGCAGATTAGGCATAAATCTTCTTATATTTACCCCTGTTATTTTTAACCCTACTCCGCCTTTTGCTTTTGCAAGGCCTCTTCGCGCAATGGTTCTTCCTGCCATAGGCCCTTTTCCGCATATTTCACAAACTTTCGACATATATAAATCTCCTTTATTTGTATAATGATTTAGGTTAAAATAATAACATAATATAATTTTATATGCAAGGAAAAATTCTTGCTAACTTTACAATTAGTGCCTGGTTCCTTACCAGTCGCTAAGATTTATATTTATGTTATATATTTTGTCCGGTACAGGGCAAGTACCATTTGTAAAGTTAGGAAAGGATAACGTGAATAGTGGTATAGAAAAAGCTTATAAATTAGTGGAAAAATGCAGACTTTGCCCAAGAAAATGCGGAGTGAGTAGACTTAAAGGGCAAATAGGATTTTGTAAAGCTGGGATTTTACCAATGGTTTCGAGTTTTCACGCTCATTTTGGCGAAGAGCCTCCTATTTCAGGGCGCAATGGCTCGGGCACCATATTTTTTACGCATTGCAGCCTCAGGTGCGTATTCTGCCAAAATCATCCTATAAGCCAACTGGGTCAGGGCAAAGAGGTAAGTGTAAAAGAATTAGCTGGCATGATGCTGAAATTAGAGGCTGAAGGCTGCCACAATATAAATTTTGTAACACCTACTCATTACATGCCACAAATATTAGAGGCAGTTTTTATTGCAAGAGAGAAAGGCTTAAATTCGCCGCTAGTTTATAATTGCGGTGGATACGAATCAATTGAAGCCCTGGAAATTTTAGATGGGGTAATAGACATATATATGCCTGATATGAAATATTCTGATAATGCGCCGGCTAAAAAATATTCAAATGTCTCGGATTATTTTGAGATCAATAAAATCGCGGTAAAAGAGATGTACACTCAAACAGGAGATTTAAAGATAGAAAAAGGCATTGCAAGAAAAGGGCTTTTAATAAGGCATCTTGTATTGCCTGAGAATTTAGCAGGAAGCCAAAAGATATTTGAATTTATCGCTAATGAATTATCGCGAGACACATATGTTAATATAATGGCACAGTATTATTCATGCCATTTGGCAAATAGATTTCCTGAGATAGACCGCAGGATAAGCGTTAGCGAATATATGAAAGCAATTAGATTGGCTGAAAAAGCAGGCCTTAAAAACGGCTTCAGACAAGTCATGAGCACGATAAAACGTAAACGCATCCCTGAATGGACAAACGATTTTAAGTAGGGACAGGTCGCGACCTGTCCCTACTTAGAGGGATTTAATAATTATGAAAGATTTAAATATTTCCGCAAGATTTATTAAAGGCGTAGGACCTTCTAAATTAAATATATTGAATCGCCTATGTATCGAGACTGTACATGACCTTCTTTATTGTTTTCCAAGGCGGCATGAGGATAGGAGCAGGATAAAAAAGGTTGGCGAAATAAAGCCTGGAAACCTTGAGACCATCAAAGCCAAAGTGCTTACCTTTGGTGAGCGTATGTCAAAAAAAGGCATGAATATATTTCAAGTGGCTGTCGGAGATTCTACTGGAGTAATTCATGCTACCTGGTTTAACCAGCCATATATGAAGGATAAGTTTAAAATAGGCCAGGAATTAATTCTATGCGGAAAAGTGGAAAGATATAATTACCTGCAGATAAATAACCCTGAGTATGAGATTTTGACTGGCACTAAAGAAGATTTTACGCATATAGGAAGGATTGTGCCTGTGTATCCGCTTACTGAAAGCTTGAACCAGCGCTGGTTCAGGAATATTATGAAATTTACAGTAGATAATTATGTGGATGAGATTAGCGAGATATTGCCCTTTGAGATGCGCAAAAGAAATAATCTAATGTCGCTTAAAGAAGCTGTGAGAAATATCCATTTTCCGGCGAGCGACCTGGTTTTGAAAAAAGCCAGGGAAAGAATTATATTTGACGAATTTTTAATATTACTGACTGGCATTGCGTTGAAGAGAGCCAGTATTAAGATAGATTTAACCGGTTACAGCCATAACTTGGAGGGTGACCTGATAGGTAAATTTAAAAATAACCTGGCGTTTCAGCTGACAAGAAGCCAATCAAGGGTGATAAAAGAAATAGAAGAGGATATGAAAAGCCAGAAGCCGATGAACAGGCTTTTGCAGGGAGATGTTGGCAGCGGAAAAACAATAGTGGCTCTATGCGGCCTTATCTTGACTGTTCAGAATGGATATCAGGGTGCTTTGATGGTTCCTACAGAAATACTTGCAGAGCAGCACTATAGAAATATCAAAATACTAACAGATGGCCTTGGAATAAACGTAATGCTTTTGTCTGGAGATTTAAAAGAAGAAGAGCGCAGGCGTAGATACCAGATGATAGAAATAGGCGAGGCGGATATTGTTATAGGTACGCATGCCCTGATTCAGGAAGGTGTGAATTTTAAAAAATTAGGCCTTATAATAATAGACGAACAGCATAAATTCGGGGTTATGCAAAGAGCAATATTACGATCAAAATCACGGAATCCTGATATGCTTGTTATGACAGCTACTCCTATACCAAGAACTTTGGCATTGACTGTTTACGGGGATATGGATGTTTCAACAATAGACGAACTGCCACCGGGCAGAGGCGAAATCAAGACATTTTTCTTTGAAGAAAAGAACAGGGAGAAGGCTTATAAAATTGCAGAAGAGCAAGTAAAAATAGGCAGGCAGGTTTATGTTGTTTATCCGATAATAGATGAATCTGAGAAATCAGATCTAAGGGCAGCCATTAAGATGCATAAAGACTTGAGCGAACGTTTTTCTGGTTTGAAGATCGGGCTTTTGCATGGAAGAATGAAATCAAAAGAAAAAGAAACAGTGATGCATGATTTTAAAGACCGCAAAATAGATATACTGGTTTCAACTATAGTCATAGAGGTAGGCGTAGATATCAGCAATGCTTCTGCGATGATTATAGAGCACGCTGAGAGATTCGGGCTCAGCCAGCTGCATCAATTAAGAGGCAGAATTGGAAGAGGAGAGCATTTGTCTTACTGTATTTTAATCAGCGAGCCAAAGAGCGACGATGCAAAACATAGAATAAACGCTATGCTTGAAACCCAAGATGGTTTTAAGATAGCGGAGGCTGATCTTGAAATAAGAGGCCCGGGTGAATTTTTCGGCACAAAACAGCACGGTCTTCCTGAATTAAAGATTGCCAATATAATCAGGGACAGGGATTTGCTTGAGATTGCTAAGCAAGAAGCATTTGATTTAATTAAAAGAGACAGGTTTTTAAAGCTTCCTGAAAACAGATTGATTCGGGACAGCCTCCTTTCTAAATTCAGTAAAGAAGATCTGGCATTAGCTTCTGTGGGGTAAATATGAACCCCGCCCTTCCTTTTGGGCTGGGTACATATTAGGGAAGGAAGGGCGGGGTGAAAATAATCGCAGGTGAATATAAAGGCAGAATAATAGAAATGCCAAAAGGAATCAGGCCTACATCTGATAAGGTAAGGGAGTCTTTATTTGAGATACTCAAAAACAAGATCGGAGGGACAAGTTTTTTAGATCTTTATTGCGGGAGTGGGGCAATGGGCATAGAGGCATTGTCGCGCGGCGCAGAAAAAGCAGTATTCATTGATAATAACCGTAACTGTGTTTCTGTTTTAAAAAGAAATCTGGATAAGATGGGAATTTCGCAAAGTTCATATAATATATATATTAAAGATTGTATAAATGGTATAGGCATGTTTAAGGAGTCAGGTAGTTCTTTTGATATTGTATTTCTTGACCCTCCTTACTATACAGACCTAGCTAAAAATACCTTGATAGGCTTGTCCAGTTGTGATATACTAACGCCCAATGCTTTAGTTATAGCAGAGGTGTTTAAGAAAGAGGGCCTTCCCGAAGAATTGGGCGATTTCAGAAAAATACGGTCTTCTAAATACGGCGATACGCTATTAGAATTTTTCAAAAAATGACCCATAAAATGAAAAATATAGCCATATATCCAGGTAGTTTTGACCCTATTACATACGGACATCTGGATATTATAAAAAGGGCAGTCAGGATATTTGATAAAGTTATAGTGGCAGTGGCACATAATAGCGAAAAAAACCCTCTTTTTAATATTTCTGAAAGAGTGGAGCTTTTAAAAAAGGCCACAAGAAACATTAAAGGCGTTGAGATAGATGATTTTCAGGGCCTCGTGGTGGAATATGTAAAAAGAAAAAAACTGAGAGTTGTTATAAGGGGCCTCAGGATGATTTCAGATTTCGAATATGAATTTCAGATGGCTCTTACGAACAGAAAACTTTCCCAAGATGTTGAGACGATATTTATGATGCCGTCAGAGTCATATTCTTATCTTTCATCAAAATTAATCAAAGAAACAGCTGCTCTTGGAGCAAATTTAAAAGGCTTTGTACCAGCGTTTGTCGAAGAAGCAATAAAATTAAAAATGAGGTAATAGGCATGGAATTTTTAGAAAAGATATATGAACGCGCAGGGAAAACGAAAAAAAAGATTTTATTATCAGAACCACATGATGAAAGGATTCTCAGAGCTATAGAAGGTATTTTGAAATCCGGGATTTGTGTGCCTGTTCTTATAGGCGATCCTTTGGAAGCAAATGAAGCGGCAAAAAAAGAAGGGATAGATTTAAAAGGCCTGGAGATAATAGACAATAGAAAATCAAAAGATTTGGATAAATATGTAGCGCTTTATTGCGAAAAGCGTAAGCACAAAAAAGTTAGCCATGAAGACGCATTAAAAATAATTACCAAGAATCCTGTTTTCTATGCAGCTCTTATGGTCAGCGCTGGAGACGCAGATGGTTCTGTAGCTGGCGCTTCTACTACCACTCGTGATGTCGCAAAGGCAGCTATTTATTGCATAGGCCCTGCGGATAATATAAAAACAGTTTCCAGCTCAACGATTTTAATACTGGATGATAAGACTCTCGGGTCTAATGGCGTATTTATATATGCTGATGCAGGCATTGTGCCTGATCCGACTGCAGACGAGCTGGCAGATATTGCTATATCGAGTGCAAGGATGGCGAAAATACTGTTAGATGACCAGCCGAAGATTGCAATGTTGAGTTATTCAACTAAAGGCAGCGGTGGATCTGGCAAAAGTATACAGAAGGTTCAGGAAGCCACGAGGCTTGTGATGCAGAGAGAACCTGATCTGCTTATAGATGGGGAAATACAGGTTGATTGTGCAGTAGTGCCTGAAGTAGCCCAGAGAAAGGATTCTAATTCCAGCATCAAGGGCAGGGCGAATATTTTCGTATTCCCAAATTTGGATGCAGGAAATATTTCGTATAAATTGACACAGCGTCTTGGAAAGGCGCGCGCTATCGGGCCGCTTCTCCAAGGCCTTAAAAAACCAGCCAGCGATCTATCGCGCGGTTGCGATTTTCGGGATGTTATAGACGCAGTCGCGATAACAGCTGTCAGGGCGCAGGGCGGATTATTGGTTTAAAGGCAAAGGCCGGGAATATCCCCGTAGCCCAGGTTTAAACCTGGGCTACGGGGGTGGTTATGAACCCCGCTCTTTCTGCTTCCGAAGCATTCTTTCGCAGTAGAAAGGGCGGGGTGAAGGCCTTTGCGACAAAATTGTAGGGCACACTTTAGTGTGCCCTAGTACTTCAAAATATATTAAATGATAATTCTTGTCTTGAATAGCGGAAGCTCTTCAATAAAATACAAACTTTTTGATATTCAAGTTGGCTCTGAAAAGCTTTTGGATAAAGGGCTTTTAGAGAGGATAGGGGAAAAGATCCCGAGCCACAAAGAGGCTATTGGCATTATACTGGATAAGGTAGGGTCAAAAATAGATGCTGTTGGCCACAGGGTTGTGCATGGAGGCGATAGATTCAGTAAGTCTGTTTTAATAGATGATAATGTCATAAAAGCGATAGAGGATTTTATTGAATTAGCACCGCTGCATAATCCACCAAGCTTATTGACAATAAATGAATCAAGAAAACTGCTCTCAGCTGTCCCTCACGTGGCTGTATTTGACACAGCTTTTTATTGCGATATGCCAGAATACGCTTATTTTTACGCAATACCTTACAAGTTTTATGAAAAATATAAAATCCGCAAGTACGGTTTTCATGGAACAAGTCACAGATATGTTTCTGATCACGCAGCCCGTGTTTTAAAAAGGCCTTTGAATGAACTTAAGCTTATAACATGCCATCTTGGAAACGGATGTAGTATAACTGCTGTAAAAAACGGCAAAGCTATTGATACAAGCATGGGGTTTACTCCTTTAGAGGGCCTTGTAATGGGCACGCGTTCGGGCGACTTGGACCCGGCGATTATACCTTACATAATGGAAAAGGAAAAGATGGATGTAACTCGGGTCATGGAAATACTTAATAAAAAAAGCGGACTTCTGGGTGTTTCCGAGTTAAGCAATGACATGCGCGAGCTGAAAAAAGAAAGAGGCATAAATAAAAAAGCAAAACTGGCGTTGGATATTTTTATTTACAGGATAAAAAAATATATAGGTTCTTACGCAGGCATTATGTCAGGTTGCGATGCAGTGATTTTCACTGGAGGCATAGGAGAGAATAACAGGGATCTTGTTGAGGAAATTTGTAAAGGCGTTGTTTTAAAAGATACAAAGACGTTAGTAATTCCTACGGATGAAGAATTAATGATCGCCCGCGATACTTATCGCATTGTGTAGGGAATGGTTTCAAACCGTTCCCTATAGGCTTGTTTGGAAATTATGAAGATATATGTTGATAAAATACCAGATGCTGGAATTGAGTTAACAGAGCACATTAAGCCGGAAGCGCTTTTAATAGGTTCAGAAGGCGTAAGTTTTATTAAGCCCATAGATGTGAAGGCAAAAGTTTTAAAAAGCGGCTGTGAAATGTTTGTAGATGTTTTTCTTGAGGCGCCGGTAGAATATACATGCGGGAAATGTCTCAGCAAGTTCGAAAGTATTTTTAGAAAAAAATTTAACATGGTTCAGGAAGTCAAACCTGCGGAAGTAGTGGAGTTAAATGACGAGATAAGGCAGGAAATAGTGCTGGATTATCCTATGAAAATTATTTGTAAGCCTGAATGCAAAGGGCTTTGCCCTAACTGCGGGCAGAATTTGAATATAGCTAAGTGTGAGTGTGACAAATAAAAAGTATAAAACAGAAATAAAACATGGGAGCATTAGATCTCCAGCGCATCAGAACACCAGAGAAATCTAATTTATCTTTTTTTACTGGTATACAGGTGTTCTGGTGTACTAGTGCTCTCGCCTAACCCGGGAGATAATATGGCGTTACCAAAACGAAGACATTCAAGTTCAAGACAGGGTAAAAGAAGAGGTTCTCAAAAAATTCACGTGCAAAGCATTGCCGTGTGCCCTAATTGTAAATTACCCAAGCTGCCGCACCGTGTATGCAGCGTGTGCGGTTATTATAAAGGCAGGCAGGTAATGCAGATTAAAGAGAAGAAGAAGAAAGAAAAAAAATAATAATCAGAGGATTGTATAAATGATAAAAATTGCCCTTGACGCCATGGGTTCTGATAATGCTCCGCTTTCGGACGTAGAAGGAGCTGTTTTAGCGGCTCGCGAATTTGATTATAAGATTATCTTGGTGGGGGACGAAGGTTTAATAAAAAAAGAACTTGAGAAATTTAAACCCGTTCCTTCCAATATATCAATACAGCATGCCTCTGAAGTAATAGGCATGCATGAGCAGCCGGTTTTGAGTGTAAGAAGAAAAAAAGATTCATCTATAGTTGTCCTGTCTAATCTTGCAAAAGATAAAAAAGTAGACGCAATAGTAAGCGCTGGCAACACAGGCGCTATGGTATGTGCTGCAACGCTTAAATACAGGCTTCTTGCGGGAATAGAAAGGGCTGGGATAGGAATTGTTATGCCTACTCTTAAAGGCCCTATGGTAATGATAGACGGAGGCGCGAATATAGATGCCAAGCCATCTCATCTTTTAAAATACGGCATTATGGCGAACGCATATTCAGAGTATATACTTAATAAAAAATCTCCGAGGGTAGGGCTTTTAAATGTAGGCGAAGAAGAATCAAAAGGTACAGGTTTTTTAAAAGAGACTTACAGTCTTCTTGAATCTTCAGGACTTAACTTCATAGGCAACGTAGAAGGCAGGGATTTTTTTATTGGCGATTGCGATGTAATAGTCTGTGATGGGCTTGTGGGAAATGTAGCTTTAAAAGTTACTGAAGCAGTTGCTCATGCGTTCGGAGAAATGCTTAAAAAGGAATTAAAAAGCAGCTTTTTATCAATGGCAGGAGCCATGCTGGCTAAAAACGCTTTCATGTCAATGAAGAAAAAAATGGATTACACTGAATATGGCGGAGCTCCGCTTCTTGGAGTTAACGGCGTATGTATAATAGGCCATGGCTCATCAACTTCTAAGGCAATAAAAAATGCTATCAGGGTAGCAGGAGAAGAAGTGGTTAAAAATGTGAATCAACATATTGTAGAAGCTATAGCTGCTAGGAAGGAGCAATAATAATGGAATACTCTGGTGTACTTGGGTTAGGTTGTTATTTACCAGCCAAGAAGCTTACAAATAAAGACCTGGAGAAGATGGTTGATACATCAGACGAATGGATAATGACAAGGACCGGGATTAGAGAGAGAAGGATCGCTCCTAAAGAATTTGCTGCGAGCGACATGGGGGCTGAGGCTGCCAGGACCGCTATTAAAGACGCGGGATTGGGGCCTGAAGACATAGATTTAATTATTGTTGCTACAGTGACGGGCGATATGGCGTTTCCGTCTACTGCGTGCATTATACAAAATAAGATAGGCGCTATTAATTCAGCTGCTTTTGATATAAATGCAGCGTGCTCAGGTTTTGTATTCGGGATAACTACTGCAAAACAATTTGTAGACTCAGAACTTTATAAAAATGTGCTGGTTATAGGCACAGAAAAGATGACAAACCTTGTTGACTGGACAGATCGCTCTACATGCGTATTGTTCGGAGACGGAGCGGGTGCTTGCGTTATAGGGAAAAGCAAAAACAGGCAAATCATTTCTTATTTTATAGGCTGCGATGGTTCAGGTAGCAATCTTTTAAAACTTCCGGCTGGAGGATCCAGAATTCCCACAACAGAAGAGTCTGTTAAAAATAAACTCCATTTTTTGAAAATGGAAGGCAATGAAGTTTTCAAGCTTGCGGTAAAGGTAATGGCTGACGCTGCAAATAAGGCGATTACAAAAGCAGGGCTTCTATGCAGCGAGATAGATTTATTGATACCTCATCAGGCAAATATAAGGATATTGATGGCTGTTGCAAAAAAGATGGGTTTACCTGAAGAAAAGATTTTCCTTAATATAGAAAAATACGGTAATATGTCATCAGCTTCTACAGCGGTTGCGTTGGCAGAGGCGAATAAAGAGCATAGGATCAAAAAAGGCGATAATGTCGTGCTTGTCGCATTTGGAGCGGGGTTAACTTATGGAGCAGTGGTCATAAAATGGTAAGTAATGTTTGTTATATTTTTCCAGGACAAGGGTCGCAATATGTCGGTATGGGTAAGGGATTGTATGATAATTCTGTTGAAGCAAAAGCCATATTTGATCAGGCAGAAAAAATTTTACCAGGTTTAAATTTAAAAAAGCTTTGTTTTGAAGGTCCGATTGAGAAATTGACTGAGACGGTTAATAGCCAAGTTGCGATACTTGTGACTAGTATTGCTGCGCTGGAAGCATTGAAGATAGGGCATAGGGCAGAGGGCACCCCTCGACTTCGCTCGGGGCAGGTAGGGCAGAGGGTAAAGGTGTGCGCGGGATTAAGCCTTGGCGAATACAGCGCTCTTGTCGCTAGCGGAGTGTTAGAATTTCAAGAGGCTGTCCGGCTAGTGAGGCGAAGAGGGGAATTAATGGAAAAGGCAGCCAGGAATAAACCAGGCATCATGGCATCTATTCTGGGAATTTCTACTGAGAGCCTGAAAGAAGTTTGTAGCGAAACTGGAGCTGAAATAGCCAATTTTAATTCGCCTGGCCAGATAGTTATATCAGGTAAAATTGAATCTGTTAAAAAAGCCATGGCCCTGGCTGAACAAAAAGGCGCAAAAAAATCCATTCTTTTAAATGTAAGCGGGCCTTTCCATTCTTCATTTATGAAAGAAGCAGCTGGGGAGTTTAAAAAAGAGCTTGATAAAACAGAATTTTCCAGTCCAAAGATACTTATATTGAGCAATGTAACAGCTGATTATGAAAAAAGTTCGGTTGATATAAGAGAAAACCTTGTAAAACAATTATACAACCCTGTAAGATGGGAGGAATCTATAATAAAAATCAGCCAAGGGGGTTGCAATGTATTTTTTGAGATAGGGCCTGGAAAGGTTTTAAAAGGTCTTTTGCGCAGGATAGATCCGGAATTAACAGTTTATAATATAGAAACTACAGAAGATATAAAGACCTATAATTTAATTTCGTAAGTCGCCGAAGACAAATTACGAAATTTGAAAGGGGTAAGCAATGTGCGAATTAGCTTTGGAAGGCAAAGTAGCTCTTATAACAGGCGGAGCTAGGGGCATAGGTAAAGAGATAGCCATGGTTTTTGCCAAAGAAGGCGCAAATATTGCCATATGCGATGTAAATCTGGAAGAGGCTGAAAAAACAGCAAAAGAAATACAAGATTTAGGCCGAGAAAGCCTTGCCTTTAAAGCTGATGTCACTGATTTTAATCAGGTTCAGGCTATGGTGGATAAAATTCTTGACAAACTCAGTAAAATAGATATACTTATTAACAACGCTGGTATAACAAAAGACAACCTGCTTCTAAGGATGTCGGAAGAAGAGTGGGACAAGGTAATAGCAGTAAACCTTAAAGGCACTTTTATATGTATCAAACTTGTCTCAAAAGTTATGCTTAAACAGCGTTCCGGCAAGATAGTTAATCTTGCATCGATCATTGGAATAATGGGTAATGCGGGTCAGGCAAATTATGCGGCATCAAAGGCAGGTATAATAGGCCTTACAAAGAGCGTGGCAAAAGAGCTTGCTTCGCGTAATATTTGCGTAAACGCAATAGCTCCAGGCTTTATAAGGACAGATATGACATCTAAATTGCCCGAGGAAGTCCAGAAAAAAATGCTTTCTATTATACCTCTTGCAAGGTTTGGCGAAGCTAAGGATGTGGCGGATTTAGCTTTATTTCTTTCGAGCGAAAGCTCTTCATATATAACAGGCCAGGTGATACAGGTAGATGGCGGGATGGTTATGTAGTTAAAAGCAAATAACAGGGAGGAGCATTATATGGCAGTTGCTGAAAAAGTAAAATCAATAATAGCAGAACAGCTTGGTGTGAAGCAGGAAGAGGTGACTCCTGAAGCATCTTTTATAGACGATCTTGGCGCAGATTCTCTTGATACAGTAGAGCTTGTAATGGCCCTCGAAGAAGAATTTGGCATAGAGATTCCTGATGAAGATGCTGAAAAGATTACCACTGTAGGCGATGCTGTTAAGTATATAGAAGAAAAAGGCGCTAAAAAGTAATATTTTGAATATATGGGGTTAGAGGGATATTAAATTGATTTTTAAGTCTCTTCTGGCCCCTTCATTTTTAATAAGTACGCAACTTATGGAACGAGCAAAGTGAATGAACATAAGTTGCTGTACGAATTAACCCCGCCCTTTCTGCTGCAAAGATATCCTTCGAAGTAGAAAGGGCGGGGTAACTTCGGCCAAATAAGTTACGTCGTTTCACTCCGTAACTTATGGTCTCACTTATGAAACGTAGAGTTGTTGTGACAGGTTTGGGCGTAATTTCTGCAATAGGATGCGCTAAAGAAGAATTCTGGGATAATCTTATAAAAGGAAAATCAGGCGTAGGGCCTTTGACTCGCTTTGATGCTGCTCAATATGACTCGCGCATTGCAGGAGAGGTTAAAAATTTTGTGCCACATCCTTTTATTTCTTCTAAGGATCTCAAGAGGATGGAGAAATTTGTGCAGTTTGGCGTGACAGCTGCGAAGAACGCTATTGATGATGCAGACCTTGATGTATCGAAAGAAGACCCTTATAAAATTGGTGTTATCGTGGGTTCAGGAATCGGAAGCCTCAGAATAATAGAAGAACAGCATAGTGTGATACTTGAAAAAGGGCCATCCAGGGTATCACCTTTTCTTATTCCCATGCTCATTGTAAATATGGCTTCAGGTCATATAGCTATAATGACAGGCATTAAAGGCCCTAATCTCTGCACCACAACAGCTTGTGCATCTGGTTCTCATGCCATAGGCGATGCAATGAGGATGATTCAATACGGTGACGCAGATGTCATGATTGCAGGTGGGACAGAGAGCTGTATAACCACCTTGGGTGTTGGGGGTTTTTGCGCATTAAAAGCGCTTTCTACCAGGAACAACGAGCCAGAGAGGGCTTCAAGGCCTTTTGATAAAGATAGAGACGGATTTGTAATGGCAGAAGGATGCGGCATAGTGGTTTTAGAAGAACTGGAACATGCAAAGAAAAGAAACGCTAAGGTATATGGCGAGATAGTTGGTTATGGAATGACAGGCGATGCGTATCATATGACAGCGCCGGATCCTAAAGGAGAAGGAGCTGCCAGGTGTATGATAAATGCTCTAAAAGATGGCAACCTGAAACCAGAAGATATTTCTTATATAAATGCCCATGGCACATCCACAATGCTAAATGATAAAATAGAAACCCTTGCAATAAAGAAGGTATTTGGAAGCTTTGCTAAAAAAGTACCTATTTCCTCTACAAAATCAATGATGGGCCATCAATTAGGCGCAGCAGGGGCAGTAGAGTTTGTAATATGCTGCCTTTCCATAGAAAGAAGTATTATTCCTCCTACAATAAACTACGAAAACCCAGATCCTGATTGCGATCTTGACTATGTTCCCAATAAAGCGCGCAAGATGAAAGTAAATACTTGTCTATCCAATTCCCTTGGTTTTGGCGGTCACAACGCCACTCTTTGCGTAAAAAAGCTCTAAAAAACAAATTTTAGCGTAAAACTTGATTTTTTGAATAATTATGCTATAATTATAGTGTATAATAAACTCTTTTAAAATGTATTTATAATAAAAGAGGGAACAACAAATGATGAACAAAATCTCTAAAGTTGCGTTTATTCTGTTAATTTCATTGTTAATCCTGAATTCTCCGCTAACATCTGTTTTTTCTGAAGTGTGGATATATAAGGATACAAGTCAAGATGAAGATATGTATGTAGAAGATGACTCGTCTCAGTCAGTTATTAACCCAGCTTTTTTGAAGCAAGAGATAAAAGAGAAGTTTGGAATCACAATATATGATAATGATATGTTAGATTTAGATCAGCTTGTAAGGATGAAGTTGATTTTGGAAAATGTTCCAAAGGAAATATATGATTTGGAAATAATTACAGTAAACGAGTTTCTTAACGGCCAGATACCAGAGCCAGATAAGACATATCGTATTAATATTCTTAGTACAAAGGTTGGAGAGTGGTTAGAAGACGCGATTCCTGATGACAAAGATCAGAAAACCGATGGTTTTACGATTGTATTTACGCATGAATTAAATCATAGAGTGAGTCATAAATATAATTATCGAGATATGGAAAAAACAGAGCTTGGACAATCTGCGAACAACTTGAACCTTATCAAGACAGGAGAGGAAATGTATCTCTTCGATAACGCACTTCGCGAAAAAGAACTTTTAAGGCAAGCCCATAATGATCATTTGCAGTATATTAGAAGCATGTTCCCTGATAATTTTTTTACAGCACATTCTGATGAATTTTTTGCTTTGTTAGCGAATGCTTATTTTCAGGATACAAAGGCATCGCTGGAACTTGGTATCAAGCGTTTTAATGAGGGCTATAAGGAGCCGATTAATCAGGTTCTTTTCTTTGCTGAAGTGTATTCACAGGGTGAAACAATAAAGCTATATGACTTAAATGAAACAGGGATGCTGTCAACTGCTGATGCCCCAGTAGAGCGGGATAACAATAATCACATTGCCTCTATTACTATTGATGATCAAATTTATCAGTTTGAAAGGGATGGGTATGGTAATGTTATTAGTATTTCTGTAAATACGCCACCGCCTACTACATATACATTGACAGTACAAAAAGCAGGTACAGGAGCTGGCAGTACTACTCCTGCAATAGGAACTCATACTTACAATGCAGGGACATCTGTTCAAATAACTGCAACTGCTAATTCAGATTCTAGTTTTACAGGATGGAGCGGAGATGCTAGCGGCACAAGTAATTCCACAACGATAACAATGAATTCTAATAAGACAGTCACAGCGAATTTTACATTAAATACGCCACCGCCGCCGACATATACATTGACAGTACAAAAAGCAGGTACAGGAGCTGGCAGTACTACTCCTGCAATAGGAACTCATACTTACAATGCAGGGACATCTGTTCAAATAACTGCAACTGCTAATTCAGATTCTAGTT
>Ga0247842_10002259_pt1 | contig 29153 bp, 62 predicted proteins | sample LaCruzMarch2015__3_FD_192411 | JGI IMG/M metagenome (GOLD analysis project Ga0247842, IMG submission 192411) | Freshwater microbial communities from meromictic Lake La Cruz, Castile-La Mancha, Spain - LaCruzMarch2015_19m | ecosystem: Environmental > Aquatic > Freshwater > Lake | place: Spain...
CATTACTAATATTAGTAATATATCAATATTTCTCTTTTTCATCTTCAACTCCATTTACTGATTCATGTATTTTATCTAAAACACTGTGCCAATATCCTAATCCATAAAAACAAATTGCTATTAAAATTGGAGTGTATGGCTTAAGAATTAAATCCATGCTTAACCAGAATTTCATTAAATAAATTAGACCTATGAGTGAGACTATCTTCACTAATAAGTATGCCCCTCTTTTCATTGATTATCTTTGAATAAAATAATATCCACTTTCTTTTTTAACTTTGTAGAGTTTCTTAGACTTAGTCATATTATTTAACTTACCATAAGCTCCAGTTCTAATTTGTGGAGAGATAGGTACTCCTCTTATTTGTAAACTCGCAATTACCTCTTCAAACTTTCTTTCTGCGACAAAAAATCCCTCATCAAATAACTCATTAATTATTTCTGAATATAATTTTCCTTTCTTATTGCTCTTCTTTGTGACTTCTGTTTTTTTAATTTGAAAGCTTCCAGTAACCATCGGTCTTAAATTAATCTTAAATCCTTTTTCTACTAATCCATGAAGTCTTTTTCCATATAAATCAAATTCCTTACCTATTTTTATTCTTGCAGTTCCCTTACTTACTGAAGATAACATATCTCCATATCTTTCTTTTATTTCTTCTTCCTTTCCTTCATCAAAAATAATATTATTATCTGAAACAAATATTTTCTCTGGCTCTCTTAGATTTAATTCTTTTCTCAGGAACTCTGGTAATTCTCCTAACCATTGAGTATATTGATTTATCTTAAAAACATTGTAACCTTTTGTTGAGTGGTCTAACCAACCAATAGAGAAAGGAATAAACTTTGGAATCGCTATAAAATATTCATTTTCTCCTGCTGGATAGATATGCCAGTATTCTTCATGCCATTCTTTAAGTAAATCTTCATCCCATTTTAGTTTATTCTTTGATTTTTCTAGGAGCTCTAAATTATCTTTATTCAAATCATTTACTTCTTTATTTAATTCCTTGCTTAATTTCTCAAGCTGTTCAATTATTGGGAGTATTTTTTCCATATTATCTCTTAATTCCTTTCTTTATTAAATTTATCAAATAATAGGCAGAGCCAAAAACAATTATTCCAGCAGTTGGTACTATTCCTAGAGATGGTGCTAAAACCCCTATTCCTATTGTTGCTAAAGAGCCTGCCCCTATTGATTCTAAAATATTGATTGCTTCTGGAACTTTGTTTTCTATATCTTTTGATAATGAATCTATTTCCATAATTATTATTCCATTCTCAAAAATTCTTACTTTCTTATCTTCCTCACTTGCTAAAATGACAGTATTTCCATTCTTTGAAGCAGTCATCCCTGCACTATGTCTTGCACCTTTTCCGTTCATAGCTTTTGTTTCTTCAATTAAAACAGCATAATTCTTTAAAATCCCTTCAGGAGAAATAATTAAAGCTCCATCAATAGTAGAAAGGGCTTGAATCCTTCTAGGAAATTCAAATACTGAAAAAGGTTTAATATCTTGCTCTAAGAGAGGAGAATATTTAACTGGGTTTTTTTCAATTACTAATAAGCATCCTTTTCCTTCTTTTGCCACCTTTAATGCAATTTCTATTAATATTTTTTGTAAATCATTTTTCATACTCCACTTCTCCTCTTATTGAAATTGAAACTTCTTTTTCATCTATTACATCTGGAAAGACTTCTACTTTAAAATCTGTTTTTACAACAACTGGGATGTAACCTTGCTCTGTTTTTATAGCATACTCTGTTACTTCTTTATCTCTTACTAATCTTTTTATTCTTCTTAGGTCTATCATTGCTTTTCCTCTAATTTCCTTAATCTTTCCTCAATTAAAGAAAATCTTTCTGTTGTATCTTTTTTATCAGCTAACAAGTGTCCATGAATTATTAATCTTTTATGATTTATTCCAAATATTTGTTCTTGTAAAACTATCTCTGCTGTTTGTCCGCCTATTTCAATGATTTTAGTATCTAATATTTTAGTTGTCATCTTCCAAATCCCTTCCATTGATATTTAATATAACATTTTCTACAATGCACTGATTTTTTACAAATCCTTCTTTTACATCCTTTTGTGGCACATTTATGCTTGGATTTTAAATAATATTTTTCAGAATTAATTTTATCTCTTTCTTTATACTTTTCAGGGTGAAGTTTTCTATCTAATCTTTGTCTGTAGTTTGTTCTTTCTTGAGTATTCATTGTAGCCCATTCTTGTCTAGTTATTCCTTCTGGTAATTCTGGAGCACTTACTACTTCATATTTCATTTGTATAACCCCAATAATGATTGATGATGAGGCACTAATTCTAAAATTTCATTTGGATTCTTGAAAAACTTTAAGTTTAAAATTAATTGCTTATCATTCTCTAAATCTGTATATTCTTCTCCTTTAACTAAGAAATCTGAATAAGTTGCGTAATAAACTTTATTATTCATTCCTATTAAAATATCTTCAACCCCATAACTTAATAAAATATCTAAGACTCCCATAGACATTCCAATCCCCGAATACTTGAAAAAGAAATGTTTATTGAAATCTCTCTTTGAAAAATATACTTTATTATCTAAGTCTATTGTTCCAACATGCCTGTTTCTATAAAACACCTCTTTGTGGCTCATTCCTTTTGTTCCTCTTTTAGATTTAAAATAGCACAGCCATAACCATCTAAAACCCTCCGAATACTAAAAAGGTAGACAATGATTAAAATTGATAAAGAACCAAATCCTAAAAAGACTAAATCAGAACTTTCTAAACTTATTCCAAATAAGAAAGATGTTAGAGAAATAAATCCAAGTCCATAACAAACCAGTAATACATTCCTGTCAGTTTCTTCTTTGTTCATTTTCTCACTCCTAAGCTTCCTATAATTCCTACAATTAAAATAAATATTCCAGTTATTAAAGGAAAATCAAATACTAAAAAAATAAATTGCTCATTGAAAGTCATTTAAATTTCTTCTCTAATTTAGTTTTTAACCATTCTAATTCAATCTCATTTTTAAAACAATCTTTATTCTTATCAATCTCATCCATAACTTCTTTTAATAATTGTGCTTTTGTTTTCATGTAAGTTCTCCATCTTCGTTAATCTTAAAAGTAGAATACCAAAAATTATTCCCTCTAATCCAAAATTCTATTTTAGAACTCCAAGGCATTATATGAAAAATATTCTTACCATAACTGTCGGTATTTGTCTGACATTTAGTTATAAAATGGTCATGCCATCCTAAATCAATTAGTCTATTATTCTCTATCTCTCCAAATATTCTTATAAATGGATAACCAGAATCATGTAATCTTCTTTCGTCTGAAACAAAACAGAATAAAGAATGAATTGTAGTTTTATCTTTAAGATTTTCATCCATAAAAATAAATTTATTGCCATATTTATTATTCAATAATTTAATCATTTCTTTTGTTTTGTGTGTCATTCTTCACCATCCCAATCTGAATTTTCAATTTTATCTTTAGCTTCATTTATTATTTCTTCAATATTTCTTACAAATCCATCATTCAAAACCCAATCTAACATTCTAATATGTTCTTTTAACTTATTACTTGTATTTTGTTCAGATAATAAAATTCCTAATTTGGCATTAAGATTGTTTCTAATCTCTTCTTCAGATTTCATTTCTTATCTCCCAAGATTTCAAGTCCTTCTTGAATGTCTGTTTTAGTTTCATAGATGCAATCTGAACATAAACCACAATAATCATATTTAACTTTATCCTTAAAATGTTTACAGGACATTAAAGGGTCTTCAATAAATTTTAACCACATCTTCCCCAAATCTATTGCTGTTTGCCTTGCTCTTTGACATTTTAGACATAATTCTATTTGTAAATTATCTGGATTAATTTCACCACAATTATCTGCACTTGCTACAAATGGAAATTGTATTAATTTTCTTCCACATCCTTTTACAATATTTTGGGCGTATTCTTTATATGTCATTTTAGTTTATTCCTTAGATTATTTATTTCATCGGCATAATCTTCTTGTGTTTCTCCATAAGTTTCTATAAATTCATTACCATCTAATGAAAAATCAATAATATGTTCTTTCAATTCACATGCTCTTAAAATAAAATCTATTTGGCTAAGAGATAATTTTATTTCATTCCATTGTATCCACTCCTTACCACATTCCCAACACTCACAATGGTCTTTACCAGAATTATCAGTCCATACTGTACAATGCTCTTGATTGTTTTCAAAGTCGCTATCTGTTGAAATAATACCACATTCTGGGCAAGTGTAATTCATTCTTTCAACCCCTCTTTTGCGTATTCTTTATTAATCTCCCGATATCTTTTATCTCTAATCTTTCTTAATCTCTTTAGATGTTTTTCTAATAACTTCTTTCTTTCTTTTAAAAACTTTGAAGATATTGATGGATAAATCTTAATCTGTCCAGTTGTTCCTCTGATTGCTATATCCACTTGTTTTATTGTTTGTTCTATATCTTTTATAGCTTTCTTTCTTTTAAGATAACATAACGGATAACCCCAATCAAAACATTCAGGAAATCTAACATAACTTGGATATATCTTTTCAAACCCTTTCCAAATATTCAAATCTTCTAAGCACATTTCAAAAATGGCTTTATTTTTTAGAAGAATATTAAGCATTCTTAACTTCTCGGGAGTTAAGTCAATTAATACCATTATAAAATAATCCTCCTAATATTTCCATCATCTCCAAGTAAAATTATTTCTTTGATTTTACTTACTCTTTCAAAACTTTCAATAGGTTCTCCTTCTAAAGTTATTTCTTCTGTTTTCATCTTCTTTTACACCTCTCAATTATATTCTCATACATAAAAACAAAACCTATTAACATAAAAATATAACTCCACATCTCTTGATTATAAATCCCCCAACCAAAAATAATACTTAATACCCAAGATATAGAAATAGCTATTTCATATTTATTCATTCTCATGATTTCGTCTCCTCTTTCAACATCTCCTTTAATTTAGATATTCTTTCATCAAGTAATTCCATATCTGTTTTATCGTTCTGATTATTCCATCTTACTTTGTCTAAAAACTCCAATTCTTCTTCAATAGCTTGTCTTTTTCCCTCTTGCATACCGAGAAGTTGTGCTTGTAACATCATTCTTGTTATTGCTTCTGTATCTTTCAAACCCCAATTATCACTCCAGATATGTTCAAATTCGGAATGAGTTTTATATAGATTAGTTTCCTCATTTTTACTTTTTTCAATTTCCTTTTTAAGTTCTGCGATGGATGTCATTCTTTTTCTCCTGTTAATTTCTCTCTTCTTTCAATAGAAGATTTATCCTGAACAAAAACTCTACAAATCGTTTTATATTCTTTTCTGGCTTTAATTCTCTTTTCACAGACAATATCCCATGCATTAATATTCCTTGCATCAATATTCCCTGCATCAATATTCCCTGCATTAATATCCCATGCATTAATATTCCCTGCATTAATATCCCATGCATTAATATTCCCTGCAACTTTAAGATTATAATAACCTTTGATATTTCCTTCTACTTTTATGCTTTCTGTAAAAGTTGTATCTTCTGTTAATATTAAGTCGCCTTTTATTATTTTCATTCTTTTTCTCCCAAGATTTTCAAACCCTCTGTGATGTCTTTTATTTTATCTTGAATTTCAATTAAACTTTCTGTTAAATCTTCAATCCAAATTCTATAACTATCTTTAAATGTCTTGTCTCTTAACCTACCTTCACAACAATCAATATTCTGTTTAAAACTAATTTCAGTAAGTTTCCAATCTTCTAACTCCATTTTGCCCAAATCTGTTGCTGTTTGCCTTGCTCTTTGACATTTTAGACATAATTCTATTTGTAAATTATCTGGATTAATTTCACCACAATTATCTGCACTTGCTACAAATGGAAATTGTATTAATTTTCTTCCACATCCCTTTACAATATTTTGGGCGTATTCTTTATATGTCATTTATAGGTTACCTCTTCGTCTATTTTATTTCCATAACTATCTGTTCTAAAATCATAGAATATTGTCTTTTCTATTTCATTTTGGGCGTATGAAGTGAATGTTGTCATTTTAAAGTCTCCAATTTCTTACTTAATTTATTTTCATAACCTATCATTTTCTTAACATTCTTTCTTTCTTGTAATTGCCAAACCAACATATCTCTTGCTTCTCTTTTGTTTTCAAATCCATTCTCTCTTAATTTATCTAAAGGTGTATATTTTAAAAACTTTATAGCTCTATTTAAATAAAATAATTTAATATTTAAGTATTGCCTAAAAGAAATTCCTTTATCTTTTCTGTTCATTCTTCTTTCAACTCCTCTTTTAAGATAGATATTCTTGCTTTTACTACATCATAACCTTTTTCTTTTCCAAAATGAAATTCTAACCATTCTAATTCTTCTTCAATAGCTTGTCTTTTTCCCTCTTGCATACCGTGAAGTTTATTTTTTAAACATCTTAATTTTTCTTCGCAGGGAATACAATATAGTCCTTTTTCTCCACACACCCAATAACCATTTAAATGATTATATTTCTGATTACACCCATACGCTTCTATTTCGTCAATTTTCTTTTTAAGTTCTGCGATGGTTGTCATTTCATTTGCTCCTTTCTTTCTAAACTAAACTTATTCTGAACAAAAACTCTGCAAATTGTTTTATACTCTTTTTCGGCTTTAATTCTTTTCTCGCAAATAATATCCATTGCATCAATATCCCTTGCATTAATATTCCCTGCATTAATATCCCTTGCATTAATATTCCCTACATCAATATCCCCTGCATTAATATCCCATGCATCAATATTCCTTGCATCAATATCCCCTGCATTAATATCCCATGCATCAATATTCCTTGCATTAATATCCCATGCATTAATATTCCCTGCAACTTTAAGATTATAATAACCTTTGATATTTCCTTCTACTTTTATGCTTTCTGTAAAAGTTGTATCTTCTGTTAATATCAAATCACCTTTTATTATTTTCATTCTTTTTCTCCTGTTAATCCAATTATCAATCCTTCATCATCGTAAGATTTAAGATTTTTATATCCTCTTTTGAACATAGCTATTAAACTAATTAAAGCCAAACTTATTAAAATATATTCTCCTAGAATTGGATAAAAGTTAATTAAATCTGAAGTGATTAATTCATTGCAATCTTCTGAACATGAGAAAGCATAACTAATCACTTCCTTATCTATCAATTGATAATTACCATAAGCTAATAAGCTAAATAAGATTAATCCTAAGAATGGTAGCATTGCTAATTTAGGTATATGATAGTAATTATCTTCGTGAGTTTTTATTTGTTTATTCATTCTTTTTCTCCTGTTAATTTTGAGCCGAAAATTTGCAATAAAATAACTTCTGCTTTTGGATTGTTTCTTTTTAATAAAGACATTAAAGTGAGTTTGCAAATTTCATGATGTAAAAAACTAGAATCAAAGTTCTTTATCCTTAAATGATTAGGGATGTTTTTATATTGTAGTGCTTGGTTGAGTGCCATTCTCTTTTTCCTCTATTTGAGTTTGAGGGGACTCCAGACTATTTTTCAAATCTGTGTCCTCCTTTTTTATGTTTTCTGTTGGTTGGATTTCTTGGTGTGTTTCCTCTTTCTCGGATGTTTTAGGCAAAACTGCCTCTAAATGAAATGTTATTCTTTTACTAGGTTCAGATCTAATTATTTTCTTTTCATTAACTAATTCACTAATTAAAACCATTAATTTTTTATATTGTATTTTTGTAAGTTTCTGAATTTGAGAAGATGTTAATTCTCTTGAATCCATAATACTTAATATTCTCTTTTTATATTCTTCGTTTGTTATTGATTTTCTTCCCATGATTTATTTAATAACAGATAGTATTTAAATGTTTCTATGATTAAAAAATTGTCGTCTATAAGTTGAGATTTATTTAATAAAAAGAATTTAACCCCTTCATTTCCTATGGAAAGGTAGATTTACTAGTCTTTTCAAAAAAACCTTATCTGAATGGCTAGAAATGGCTTAAATCACTATCTAAAAGAGTATGAGGGGGAATATAATCCCCCAAGAGATGAGATAGTAAGGAATTATTAGTATTTATATCTTTCTATAATGTCTTTATACGCCTTAATAACCTATTTTAAGCCATTCTTATTATTTTGATAGCTTTTTTTCTAATTTTTTAAGTTCAGTATAATAATTAGGAAATTGACAAAGATGATCAATAGCTATCTTTTCTGCTTTCTTTTTGCTTGAGGTATGTTCCATTTCCATTTTAGTTCCTATTTCTAGTTGTAATTTATTTATTTTTAAAGAACTACAACTCATTTAAAAATGTCCTCAACTTTTATTCCTCTACTTCCTGAAGAAGAACCACCTATACCTTCAAAGTTTAAAGAACTCTTTTTTTTCAATTCATTTAATTCATTTCTTGCTTTCTCAAACTCTACTCTAGACTTAATTGCTTTCGTTTGTTCTGTTAATTTTTTTGTTTGAGTTTGAGCATTAACAAATTGTCTTCTTTGATTTATTTGATAATTTATATTAGCATTTCTTAAAAATCCTCTAAATCCTTTATTGCTTAGTTTTTGGGATTCTAATTGTTTTATTTCATGTTTGATTTGTGAGGAATAATCTTTTTCTTTGGGGATAGAAACTTTTTGAGTTTGAGGTTTTAATTTTTTCAATTTATTTTCTAATTCTAATTTCTGTATTTCTTCTTTAAGTGCTTTTATATCTGTCATTTTATTCTCCTTTTTATTAGTCTTAGGTATTTATAAATGTATCAAGCATCATAATTTGAACTCTCCTTTATTAAAAGCCATATTCCTAAAATCAATAAAGCAATACAAATATAAAGAACATAATCGTTAATTAAATCCATCATTCTTAATAAAAATCCTAAAATAGATATTACTAAAGCAGTTACTCCTATCGCTCTTTCATTTCCATATGACCTCATCATCATAAATAACATACCTCCAATTACAATTAAAAATATTATTCCTAAAATTCCACCTTCTCCCACATCTGTTAATCCATTTATGTATTGTATCATTTGAGGGAAAGTAGTTACATTCTTTGGAGGAGGAAATGGAAGAATCATTATAATTGCCACCTTTGATATAATTCAACTAATTTAGATATTCCCCACCATAGGACTAAAATAATTACTATTAGAAGTATTGCTGGAGGAATATTTAATCCATTAAACAATCCAGTTAAAATTTCTCCTCCAAATTCAAAAGACTTGAATAATACTGCTGGAATAGTAATCACTGCTAAAGGCATGGCTACAATTCCAGAAGTTAGTCTTGTGAACCATCCAACATTTTCATCTTGAATATTATTTAATGCTGTTGACATTGGAGTAATTGTTTTATTTATATCTGAAGCATAATTATATTTATCTACCCATTCACTATTATTTAAATTTGAATCTGGATAGTTTTGAGTTGCCTCTTGGGACATCATTCCAAATATAAAAAGAACTGCTCCTATTACTAGGATTATGGTTACATATGTTGATATTTTCATGTTTTTAGATTTATTATGAAATAAATTATTAGTAATTCTAGACTTGAAACTACTATCCAAGTGAATGGGAAAATTCCGAATAGTTTTAATGCTAAAATTGCTATTCCTAACATAAAGACTATTACTGTTGGGCTTCCCTTAGATATTACTGCTCCTGCAACAACAACAACAATTAAAATAGCAAAATTTAAAAATAATCCCATATATCCTAAATTATTTATTACATCAGTATTTACTATAAAAGAAAGTATTTTATCTAATTTTTCTGGACTTCTTGAAATATATCCTTTAGCAAAGAAATCTCCACTATATCCAGTTACATTACAAGTCATAGTTCCAAATGAAGAATAAGTCGTAGAATCACAAATAGAACTTCCTTGAGTGTTATTTAAACTTACTTTATTTACTTCTAATCTAAAATAATGGGCTAATCCAGTTATATCTAAAAATGTATAAGTTACGATTTTATTATTCGGATTGAAAGAAAGGTTTGAAACTACATTTGAAGCATATGTATCTCCATAACTTTGAAATATATTTCCAGCTGTATCTTTGAGGTTTATGTCTATTGAACATGGAGCAGAAGCACAAGAAGCAATTTTATTAATAACTCCTAAAATATTTCCTTCTTGAGATATAATACTAAATTCATATTTTGCATCTAAATCCATATACATTGGGAATTTTCCAGTATCGTCAGTAATTCTTATTGAAGTTGTTTTATAAACTCCTGAACCAACAAAATATTTACTTATTGTTGTAAACGCTTGAGGTATTGCTTCTATTCCATTTTTAATAGTTATATAAAATTTTGTTGATGATGCTTGAGATAATAGATATAAATATAAACTTAAATCAGTATAATTTTGAGATAAAACTGCATTTTTTAGATGATATTCATTTGAGGCATAATTAATTGCTTCAAATTGAGCATCCATGTTTGTTTTAAATATTTTATCAAATGGATATATACAAAATTTAAAGTTATTTAATGATGTGCTATTTATTGTTTGATACGAATAACTTTTATTTATTGTTCCATCCCCTAACCAATATTTAAATGTAGTTTGGTAAGTTATTGCACTACCTGCTGGGTTTAATTCCGAATCTATTTTTTCATCTTTGATAGTGATATTTAAGGCAGTAGTATTATATGGTTGAGTAGTGCAGTATCTTAAATCAATATATGAAACATTTTGATAAAAGTTATTTGTTTGTTGTGTAACTGAACCTGAATAAGTAAATATAAAATAAAAATCATTTAAATCTATTCCAGATGAATTTCTATTTAAAGGAAGCATTATTGATTTAGTTAAAATTGCATTTGTTGAATTTTGTGTTAAATCGGTTATGGTGTAATTTGTGCCATTATAAACAAGTCGTGCTAATGATAATTGACTACCTGCTATTAAGTTAAATGATGAAATAAATGTGCTATTTGCTGTTTCATAATCGGTGCCAACATAACTTATTGAAGATAGAGTTGCTCCTACTGAAAATGAATTATTTGTATAATACCATGAGCATACACTTGCTGTTGCATTTGCTGAACACCAATAAGTATTAAATTTATAATTTCCTATTCCTAAATTGTTTATAGTCCATGAAGTAAAATTATTGACGTTTCCTTTTACTGTATTTAATGTTTGATTAAAAATTGTTCCATTTGAATACCATATATTTAAAGTTGCATTTGTTATATTTGAATTTGTAGGAGTTGCAGAAGAATTAAAATATCCAGTTGTAATTAAATCCCCATTATTAGGATATAATGAATTTACAGTTATTAATGCTTCAGATACAACTGAATAATCATTAAGACTATTATTTAAACTAACGATTTCTGCTAATGTTAAGGTTTTATTCCACCATATAACTTGGTCTAATGCTCCATTCCATCCTGCATTCATTGTTGGTCTATTATGTAAGAAGAAATTAGTTGTTGATGCTCCGTTTATACTTCCGCTAATTGAATTAGTGCATCTTAATCCATCTTGATACATAGTAAATCCATCTGTTGAGTTTATTGTTAATACATAATGGTGCCAAATATCATTATTTGAAGAGGGACATCCAAAACTGAAATCATTAACAACTGTTCCTACTCCATTATTTGCTATAACGTGTAAATCTGAACCTCCAGATATTGTAAATCCTTTCTTTGTTGGATCTGCTCCAGATACTGTTCCCATTACTAGAGTATTTGCTGATGAGCTATATTTTACTCTAAATTCTAAAGATAAGTTTGCTGTTTGTAATGCTGAAGGTTGGAATCCAGTATCTGCCCCATGTGTTGAACCACTCGATATATTTCCTGCATTTCCATAGTTAATTAGACTTGTTATTCTTGTTGGTTGTCCTGCATCATAATTTGTATTAAACCTTGCACATTCATCAGCTATTGCGGTTCCAGATATTTCATTATATTTATAGAAGAAGATTTTATCTGAACAATCTGAATAATTAGCAACAGCAGAAACTAAGTTAATTAAGAAAATTGCACAAATAAAAACTAATAATATCTTTCTCATGGTATTATATCACTCCCAGATTTACCATACATTATTAATAAAATTAATCCTCCTAAGACGGCCATTATGAGAGGAGTATATTTACTTATTATAAAGTTAGTTAATGTTAATTGGTTTGCATATTCTGCTAAAGTTACATCTTGAGCAAATCCAGAATAAATATTTACTACTCCAGAAGCAACAAAAATAGTTATTACTAACAGCATTAAAAACATGAATATTATTGTTGGAGAGAAGTTTGTTTTAACTGCACTTATAACTACTCCCATTACTGAACCTAAAAATATAAAGAAAATCATATAATCTGTTGTTGTTGGAGCTGTTTGTTGCATAACATTATTAACTTCTACTACTGTTGTTTGATTCATAATTGGCATTGATTGATAAATAGTTATTACTTTTCCAGAGAGAGTTAAGAATAATAATCCCACTATCGCTGCAATTAATAAAATAATTAGGATAAAAACTAATTGAAAAATATCTCCTTTCTTATTCATTTTAAACTTCAATACCTCTCAATTTCATTATTTCTTTTTTTAGTTTACTTTCATCCCAGATTGTTCCATTACTTCTTAAAGCTGCTAAATCTGTTGCTTCTCTCCAATTAATATCTATTCTTAATATATCTGATGATAACTTTTTAAGTCTTTTTGCTTCGTTCTCTAAAAATTCTCCATAATGTCCGTGGATGGTTTTTCCCATTTTAGTTAACTCTTGTTTAACACGTGGTTTAAATTCATTTATAACTTATAAATGTATTGAAATAATGCAAAGGAGGTGTAAAATGAAACAAATGTTACAGGAAAAAAAGGGAATTATGGGACCAATCATATCAGTTTTCGTATTGGTTCTTGTAATTTCTATCCTTGCAGGTTTGACATTCTTGTTCGTATCACAGCTTAAGACTCAAGTCCAGACAAGTGCTGGTATCAATTCAACAGCTTATGATGCAGTAAACAAGACGGAAGCCGCAGGAGCAACAGTCGTAGGCTATCTGCCTTTGATTTTCCTTGCAGTTATATTTGGAGCAATCTTGACTTTAGTGCTTAAGATTATACTTCCATATATAAATCTTGGACAGCAAATGGGTGGAGGGTTCTAATACTCCTTTAATACTTTAGTTTTGTTTCTTCTTCAGGGAGGAAGGATTAATTTCCTTCTTCTCTGAAAAAAAAATCCAAAATGAAAAATAAAAAGAGCGTAATGGGACCAATCATAAGTGTTTTTATTATGATATTAGTGATCGCTGTATTAGCATCATTAACATTTTTGTTCGTGGCTAGTCTTAAGTCGCAGTCAATAGCTTCAGCAGAACATGCTACGTATTATACGTATCTATTCCCTGCTGCCATTAATGGCACGGGATATGCTTTAGATAACACTTCGATAATCGGATTTAGAGACGCAACAATCATATCAATAGTAAATACTACTGATGTTGTCCCAATAACTTCTGGCAATTATACGATCATTGATAATAGGATATATAATACAACCAGTAAGAATTGGGTAGGTGTTCTTGTTAATTACAGTTATAGTGCTGTAAGTGATATAAACGCATATGATTCCATAAACAAGACTGAAAATGCAGGAACTACAATAGTAGGATACTTGCCTTTGATTTTCCTTGCAGTTATATTTGGAGCAATCTTGACTTTAGTGCTTAAAGTTATTTTGCCTTATATCAACTTCGGAAATCAATACGGACAGTTATAAACTTGCATAAATGGGGCTTAAAAACCCCTTTTTTCTTTTTTTATTATTTTTTTAGAATATCATTAAGTAAACTTTCCATGCAAAATAACCAACAATAGATAAGATTACATAAAGAATAATTAAGTTTAAATCATAAAGAAAAATCTTATTCTTATGTTGTATTGGGCTTAAGTCTATCCAGGTTCTTGGATGTGTTATAAAGAACCAGATTAAAGAAATAGGCATACCTAATATATTTAATTCATGTCCTATATCAAATGAATTCTTATGTCCTTTCTCATGGTTTACTATCCAATCTCTTACTTTCTTATTCTCTTTGAGTCCTTCGTTAATTTCTATATAATTATCATAGAAATTAGCTAATCCCCATTGGCAATACCTTATTTGTTTGTTTGTTTCTTCCATTATTGAGAGCAGATATTATCTCTGAAGGTATAACTTGAATAATTGCTTTATTTAAAACTTCTTCTGCATGATTCTTTATACTTTCATCTCTCCATTCAAGATAGCATTTCCAATGCCAATATCTTTTTTCTAAATTCTTATTGCCTTCAAAAGTCATTAACAAAACTCCTTTTTCATCTATCTGAATTACTTTTTTACATCTCTGACAAACTTTTTTACCTTTCATATTTATCTAAGAACTCAAATTCATCTCTCTCATCATCCTCTTTCCTCCTTAATTCTTTTTTGAAATATCTAAATACTTCTTTATATCTTAAGAATAGTAATCCTAAAGAAACTAATAAACCACAGACTGTTATAAATAAGAATATATAAAATATTAATTCTGGTATTGCACTATCTGAAGCCCCAGTTAAATTTTTATGATATTCATATCCTAACCAGACATCATAAACTATCATTATTATTGCTAAGAACATAAAGAATACTCCTAATACCCAGAGATTTTTTGATTCTGCTAATTTGAATCCTATCCATCCAAATAAACAAGTAAGCCCCATCATTAAAATTAAGAAAGCAATACTTCCCATTCCTTGAGATGTTGTTTGCATATATCCAGTTGTAGTAACTTCTCTACTTACTGGTTGCGAAGTAATTACTCCATTAATATCTCCCATTGTTCCATAAGTATATCCTCCTAATTGGTTTGTATCACAAAAACTATTATTTACGTAAGTGTCTGCTCCAAATTTTTCAGTTAAATAATTTAAAGATATAACTGTTCCATTTGGAAAACTCATACTTGTAATATTAACATAAGTGCAGTTAGAACAATACTGAACTAAAGGCATACACGCTCCTTGTTTTATTGGAGGTAATGAAGCTAAATTTTCAGTTGCACTAACTAAAGGTAAAATCATCAAAGCCATTAACATTAAAACAATAAAATTCTTCATTCTTTTTCTCCCCTCCATAAATTATTATATTTCATTCTATTTTTACTCCTTCAACATCACTTAAATTTCCAGTAACTTGGAGTTTATTTAAATTTCCAAACTTATCTTCTAGACTTTGTCTAAAGCTAACAGCTATTTCACAATCTGGATTAAAACCTATACAATTTTCTGAATAAGGTTTTAATGAACACTTAGTTGAATTATAATGATAAGGACAATTCATTTTCCCAGTTGATTGCTCGTAATATGTTCCTCTATTCCCAAAATAAATATTCCCATTTGCATTATCTATTGCTAATGCACATACTCCGTTTGACGTTGTTGCTAAACAATTACCTATATTTCCTCCAGTAACTCCCACATTGTGTCCTCTAGTTATCAGTGTGCTATCGCTTAAATTAAAGATATATGAATTGGTAGTAATATCATTTACATCTGCAATCCATGTAACATATGTTGTTGCAGAAATTCCACAATATACTCTTCTTCCAGTTACTCCTGGGTCTGTTGGAATTGGAAGAGTTATATTAATCTTTCCAGCAGTTAATAAGTCTGTAACAGTTATTTGTGTCATCCCACTCATTTCAGTTTGTCCTCCAGATTTAGTCAAATAAGCAATTCTACATTGATGATAACCATTTGCTACCAATCCTGCCTCATTAATAAGAGTTAATGTTGGTGCAGGTGGAGCAGGAATATTTTGTATAGTTGTTATAAAAGTTTCGTTAAACTTCCACATAATTCCTATTCCTGTTAAAAAGTAAAACATATCTCCCACAAATCTATTCTTTTGATAGACTACTAAATAAATGAATGCCATTAATATAGCTACAAGTATTACCATTGCTTGTGTGTTCATTTCTTCTCCTTGAGAGTTATATCTCCTTCTCCTAATTTATCTTCTTTGGTTATTGTGCTTGGTTTAAGTCTTTCACATTCTTTATTAAGTAATTTAGTTAATGCTTTATCTCTTTTTACTTGAATATTTGTTCCTTCATTAAATACTAATGTATCAAATTCTCTTTCATAATTCATTATTGGAGTATTACATATTCCATTTTCATAACAACTTGTAACCCCTAACTTTAGAGCAGTCCAACCATTAGCATCTAAGATAGTTTTACAATCTTTATTAACTTCTATCTGTTTATCTGTCTTTGTTAATGTAACTCCTGCGATTGCTCCTGCTATTAAAAACATTCCAATAATTAAGCTAAGTGCTAATTTATTTATCAATTTCCAATTCTCCTTAAATTTATATTTGAGTTGTAGAATGTTAAGTCAGTTACTGGACTTGCGTTGTCATCAAATCTTACATTAATATTATCTCCTACATTCATTCTTACAATACAACTTATAATCATTGAAACTTGGTCTGCTCCAACGTGGAAGTGGTCGTAACAATTATTTTGTTCAGTATCAGTTACATAAACTTTCATTCCATATTCTCCTGCTGGACTTCCTGCTGTAACTGCTACTTTTGCATTAACTTGATAAACTCCTGAGACATCTGCTGTTAAATTACTTCCACCCATTAATGAAAATCCATTCATAGTTCCATTTGTTTGATTTGCTAACATTACATAAACATCTGCTGTTGCTAAATCAATCATTCCAACACCAGTATCGTTCTTAGAATACATTTCTCCATAATATTCATTTGTGGTTATATTCCCTACAATATTAACATTTCCTGTGAAGTTTCCATTTACTCCGTATATATTTGTTGAATTAATTGTTGGAGCATCTACTCTTTCTGAACTTATGTTTCCAAATGCTTGAATATTATTTGCTCCAACTATACCATTTCTTTCTCCATTAAATCCAGTCATATTAAGAGTTGTGTTTAAAGCTAATCTATTATAGAAAAATGCTCCCATTCTTTTCTCAACTTGTAATGTTGTTCCAGATGTTGTTGGTTGAGATACCCAGAAGTCTACATAAGTTAAAGCGTTTGCTCCTCTTGATAAACCTGATTGAAGTGATAAAGGTGTTGAACCTCCGTCTGTACTTCCTCCATTGTCTGAACCTCTAACTACTCCAGTTGTCTTTAATCCTCCTCCTGCTCCTCCTACTCCATCAGAACCGAATAGCATCTGATTCAATGCAATTATAACTCCTCCAGTTCTTGCAGTTCCAGTTCTAGTCCATCTAAATACTTCATATCCATTTGAATATGCTATCCCACTTCCAGATATTGCATTGAAATAACAATTTCCATTACATCCATATTGATAACTATTGGGCAGTGTGATTGAATAATAAATATCTAATCCTTTTGAAATTGCTGAACTTAATCTGGTTGTATATGCTTTTAGAATTGGAGTTCCATCTGTGGCTTTTAGAGTTGTTGAATGAACTATTAAAGGCATAGCAGTCGCACTCACATAATTATTTCCACAGGCATTACCTAACAAATTACTTGTAGTTGTTAATTGAGTATCATTGACTATTGTTGCTATTTCATCATAATTAGATGTGCAGGTTGATAAACCAATATAATCATTAACTCTTGCTTCTTTAGTAAATTTAGAAGCATTACAAATGACTGTTTTTGAATAAGGGGCAGTATTGTAAGTATAACTACATCCTCCAGAATTTGTTCCTATTATCTGAAGATTTTGAAATACTGCTCCATCATTTCCTAATATAGTTGCATTCGCAGATATTGTTTGACTTGCATAACCTTCTAAAAGAAAAAGAGTTTGATTGTTTGTTACTTGACTTCCACTTCCATTTATATAAACTACTCCATTGTTTTGAATTGGATTTGTTAATGTTCCACTTGCAAAAGAATTAATAGCGTTCCAGATACTTCCATTGTTAGATATAAAAATTGTGTCTGTTTCTACATAAAGGTTTGCTACTTGTTGAGGGGTTAAGGATTGAAGATATTGTGAGTTGTTTACATTTACTAGAGAATAGTTTGTTGTTGAAGTTGAGGTTGTTTGTTCTGCTGGAATAAGATTAGGCAATTCTTTGCTTCCTATTCCAAAATCTAAAGCATAAACTATTGATAAACTAGAAATTAATAAAGATATAAATGAGATTAATAAGATTATATTTTTTATATTTTTTATATTTTTCATATTTTAATTAAAGTATAATTAGTTATAAATCTATTTAAACCCCACATTTTATTTTTGTTTGTATATATAAACTTATTAGATGAGCAATAACCATTACTATAAAAGTAATCATCCCTATTGTAAAGGCAGTCATCTTATTTTTATTGACCATTTCACTCCACGATTTAATACTATTTACCGTAACTGTTTTAACATCTGTTCTTATTGGTTTCATTAAAGTATCATATTCTACTTCTATTTCTTTTATCTTATTTCCGTCTACAATTTTTTCTATTTCTCTTTCTTTTGTAACTAATGAATGTTCTGTTTGCTGCCAGATAGTCCCATCTCCCCAAGTTATAAAATGCAATGAGTTATCTGCATCTGCTTTTGAAAAGTCTGGAATATAACCTAATTCTTTTGTTCTCCATGTTTTTGGTATCTTAATCTTAAAATCCCATACTCCAGATTTATTAACAAACTTTCCTCCTTGTAAGCCCCATCTTGTTTTCTTAGTCCCATTCTCATAATATTGAGTTAAAGTTATTGGATTAGTATAAAATGCTTTATTTTTAAAATAAGAATATACATACCAAAATATCACTCCAAGTAAAATAAATATTCCTATTCCCCATAATATAGAACTAACCATTCCCCCCATTCCCTTTAGACTAAATATTGAACTTGTATCAAAATTACCTATCTGCATTATTCTATCTTCTTGAAAGGATTATACCTTTCAAGGAAGCTCTCCCTTTTTTGAGTGTGCTGATTTCCTTGCATAATTTTACCCATGAATCCCTCGTCATATGTCTTTCCAACTACATTAATATATTTTCCACCCTTTCCTTTATAGAATGAAGATAGAATAAACATTTGAAGAGTTACTTGAACATAATCAAAATCTCTAGGGTTTAATTCATATTCTTCATGCCAGAAAGTAAAATAAGGATAAATGCTTCTAAAGAAATGGTCAACATATGCAGGGATAAATTCTTCTGTAAAGTTTCCAAACTCTGCTTCTTGTGCAATCTTTTTACATTCGGCAACAAGTTTCCATGCTCCATAAATATTAAGTAGTGGTCTAGACATTTGGATAAATTGTTTTGTAACTGAATCATACGCTAAACCTCTTGCTTCAAGAAAGATATTAAGGAGTCTTGGTTCTGATGATAAAGCATTAATAATAACTACTTGGTTTTGATTATCTTCTTCTTTTTTTATTGGAGGACTTAAACTATGTGGATTTGAAATAAGAGAAATAGTTTTAATTTTATCTACTTTATTCTGTAATTCTTGAGTTGTTTCTTCTGACTCTCCCATTTTGTTTCTTCTTTATTAAAATAAAATGTATGCTTATAAATGTATTTATATTTGTGGCTTTGTTAAATAAGTCCTCTTTTTAGCTTACTTTTTTAACAAACACTACTTATTTAACAAAGCCTATATTTGTGAGATTTAGAAATTAACTTTTTTTAGTGCTTTTTTAATTGCTTTTTGGTCTTCAATTATTTCTAAAACTGGTCTTGTTTCTATTCCTGAAAATACTGATTTGCTTAAACGTTCATATTCTTTTCTGCTTACTTTAATTGGTTTTTCTTGGAATAGTGCAGCTCCGAGTGAGGAAGTATATTGCCCTGAAAACTTTTTAATTCTTCTTTTGATTGTCTTTGGTTTTTTCTTTCCTCCTCCACTACTACTTGATGGAAAAGATATTGGTGGAAATATTACTGGTAAATCTATTATTGGTTTAGGCATTTTAAATTTAGGCATTTGTATTTGTGGAATCTTTAATTGTGGTATAGTTAATTGTGGGACTTGTATTTGTGGTTGTTCTAATTGAGGATATTGAATTGGTCTTTGTGCTATATCAATAAATGGTTTATTTTCATTTAATAATATCTTTCTTGTATCTATTAGTTCAGGTTGTTTAAATAATTTATCTAGATTGATATTACTTTTTTGTTCGGTTGTTAATTGTGGTCTTGTTTTAAAAATATTAGTAAGACTATTTAAACTAATAACCTCTTGCGTTTTTCCTTGTTGAAAGAGATTATTCTTTAATTCTGGAATTTGTATGTTCTTTATCTGTGGACTTTTTAAATTAAAACCTAATGCTCCAATTTGTTCCTCACTTATTAAATTTTGAATAGTTGGTAAATTTAATGTATCTATTCCATAAGCAGAACTACCTCCACCTTCTCCTTTTCCTCCTCCAACATATGAAGGATATTCTGGTAGTTTTACTTCTTGAATTTCTATTGGCTTTGAAGTTTCTTTTGGAATATTTAGAATATCTGGAATTTCTTCTATTGAACTAATTGTTTTTGAGGGTATAACTTTCTTTGGAAGAGATGGTTGTCTTACTTTAGTTATATCAAATCCTAATATATTTTCTTCCATTAATTTTCCTTTCTCTAATGAAATTCCTTTTGATTGAGTTCCTATTTTCTTACTTAAAGTTATTAATTCGTTTTGTGATTCTAAATTAATATCTTGTGGAAAAGATATAATCTCTAATCTTTTTGATTGAGAAGTAATATACTTATTTGGTTTCTGCATTTTAACAACCATCATTTTTCTATTAACTAAATCATCAAAAGAAATAGTCCCCTTTACTTTTCCAGTTAAAATAGCTAAACCTTTCTTTTCTATTTGTTTATAAACTCTATTATTTTTTTCTACTGATAATATGTTTGTTTGTCCTACACGAGTATAAGTCTTTGCTTTAAATCTTTGAGTTGGGAATACTTCTAATGGATTAACATTTTCTGGAACTTGAACTTTTATATTCTTAGGAAGTCTTGATTTACTTAATTCACTAAAAGCAATTCCATCTACTTTATTAGTTGTTCTGTCTAAAATCTCAAAGTTTCCTTTTAATCCAACTACTTTTCCTTCTCTTAATCTAAAACTTAAAATTAAACTATTTTGTCCTTCTTGATTCTGAATTGTAGAACGAACAATATAAGCTGTGCTTTTCTTTCCAGAAGGAGTATCTGTTATAAATCTTCCTATCTCAATATTCTTTATTTGGTTAACTAAATCTGGGCGTTGTTGTATAATTGCTTGTTCAATAATATTTCTTTCTTCAATAGAACCAACTAATTCAAACTCTGCTTTTTTAGGTAGATTATAAAATGACTTTGCTTTTTCTATTGCTTTGATTGATTTATCTAATTTGCCTAGATTTTCTTTTCCATAATTTAAAGTAACTTCTTCAACTTTATTTCCTATTGATGGAATATTAATTTTAACTTTTCCAGATTCTAACATTTCTTTTGTTATTTTAAATTCTCCAGAACGTAAACCTCTATTAATTATTCCTTCTGCGGTTGCTTCTGTTAAACTTCTCGCTCCTTGACTTGCTATTGTTCCTCCTTGTAATCCCATAAATAATAAACCTATTCCAGCTTGTATACTTCCTTGTTTAGTTAATTGTTCTGATACTCTTGAATAAGTCCCTTTCTCTGAAGGAGTTGTAATTATAAGTCTAGTTTCTGCGGTTGCTGTTTGATAAGCCGGAGATAGAGGAGTGTATTCTTTTGCTATCTTTTCTCCTAGTTTCCTAAATGAAAAAGGTTCTTTTACTTGAGGTAGTTTTCTTTCTGAACCTATTTGAACTAAAGATATTGTTCCTAAAGCTAATTGTTCTTTTAATGAAGTTCCTCTTTTTCCTAAATCATTATTTATATTTTGTTGAGTTTGAGTTGTTATTTCTTTTACTTTGTTGTCTACTAATGTTTGAGCATCAGTAAGTGACATAGAACCTGCATCTAATCCACTCTGAACTACTTGAGTATATGTATCAATCTCTTCTTTTCCTTTCTGAATATTTGATTGAATTATCTTTTGATTGTCTTTGGTTCTTTGGTCTATTATATTTTTAGCAAGAACTACTCCAGAAGTAATAAGATTGGCTGTTGGTTCTATTAATCTACTTTCTTTTTTAAATGGATTAGGAATTTTATCTGCATATCCTTTTACTCTTTCTAGAAAGTTCTGTGTCTTTGGTTGTGTAACTGCTGTAACTGCAAAACGAGGAATATCCATTTGTTGCTTAGTTATATTCTGTTGTTGGACTTGTCTTATTTGTTCTTGAGAAATTGTTGGAACTTGAGCTGGAATATCTTTAGATATGATATTTGGATCTGTTGATTGCTGAACCGTATTAGATATTGAGGAATTTAGAATATTTGAACCACCTCCACCACTAGAACCTCCATAATTATTAAATGCTCCAGGTTGTGCAGGTTTATTTGGAGATTGAGTTGTGCCTCCTCCTTTCTGAAATACGTTTGTTTGTCCTCCACTACTTCCTCCAACATTTAAAGTTGGTCCTGATGGTTGTGTAACTGCATGAGGAACATTACTGCCTATTGGTAAATTCTGGGCTTCTCCAATTCTATTAACAATACCACCTATACCTTCCCTTAAACTTCTTCCAATATCTCCAATTTTCTCACGTGCTTTATCAAATATTCCCATTAAAATATTATATCTTTATTAGTTATAAATCTATTTAATCTTTTCCAATTTCTCTTTTTAAAATAGTTTTTTCAAATAAATAAACTGCTCCGATTATTCCCCAACAAATTAAATCAAAGTAAAATACATAATTCCACTCAACTCCTTGTCTATACCAATGACTATTTGACATAGCATTAACTACTGGACTTAATATTGTTACTACTACTCCAATTCCCCATAAAGGTAATTTTAATCCCATTTTGTTTCATTAATACTAAATTCAATACATTTATAATTCTATTGAAAATCAGATTATAGAAGAAACAATGTCTGACGAAATACCTCAATCATTATGGAACTTAGATGGAGCAGAACACTATACTCTATTTAAAATTAAAGAACAATTTATTTCTTTTATGGAAGTTTGGGATTTGGAAAATGCTTTTTGGAAAGTAAGATTATTAAGAATGGAATTTGATGCTGCACTTGATAGAGGAATTAAAAGAAAGGTTGTTGTTGAGTTTGAGAAAGAAACAAATAAAGATAAAAAGAAAATTGAAAAGGTTGAAGTAGATGAAGGGCTTAGTGAACTTGAGAAAGCAAGAAAAGAATATAATGAAATTCTTATTCAATCTCAAGAATCTAAAACAAAGTATTATTTAGCTTTGGAAAAGTTTTATATGCTTCTTTGTTATTTAATTAAAAAACATGGAATATACTTTAGAGAAGGAGAGGACTCACAACTTGCAGTCCTTAGAAGATAATGGTTCAAGTATGTTGTCTTCAATTCCCAAAGGGAACTAGAAAGTATCAACAACATGATGGATTCTATTTAGATGATAATTTAAAAGCACAGATTGATGTTCTTGTTAAAAATATAAAGAATGATTGGGATTTTACAATAATTATCTCTGGAGAAGGAGAAGTAAGAGTAGGTAAGTCTGTTTTGGCTATGCAGATTGGAGCATACTGGACTGAACAGATGAAATTAAAGTATAACTTAGATTTACCCTTTAGTGTTGAACAAAATCTAGTTTTTGATGGTAAAAAGTTGATTGAAACTGGAAATAAGTTGGGAAAAGCATATCCTAACTCTGTTTTAATCTATGATGAGGCAGGAGCAGACTTAGAAGGAAGAAAGGCAATGCAATCTATTACTCAAGATGTAGTAGATTACTTTAGAGAATGTGGGCAATACAATATGTTAAACATTTTAGTTCTTCCAGAGTTCTTTGATTTGCCTAAAGGTATTGCTATGTCAAGAAGTATCTTTTTATTAAATGTTTTCTATAAATCTGATGAAGAAGGAAACTTTGAGAGAGGTTATTACTGGTTTTACTCTAAAAGAAATAAGAAAAGATTATATTTATGGGGTAAAAAGGAATTAGATTACTCCAAAGTGAAGTCTGACTTTAAATATCCATTAAGATTTATGAATTTCTATCCAGTTGATGAGAAAAAATATAGACAGGCAAAACAAGAAGCACTTACTAAGCGTGGAAGTAGGCGTAGAAATGAGTTTCAACTACAAAGGGATGCTTGTTGGTATCTCTTATGGGCAGAGTTTGGTATGACTCAAGAACAAATAGGTAAAAGAATGGAAGGATTGACTGGAAAATTCGTAGCCCAGAATACTATTCATGATGGAATCGCACATTATAAAGTTGAAAATGAATAAATACCTAGACATCGGTATCGGTTATCGTTCGTTATTATTTATTAAGAGAGGTTTAAAAGTAAAATTAAAATGAATGAGAGAGTGAAAAATATAATTGTTGCAGCAATCATCTTGATATTGTCTTCAGCTTTCCTTTATGTTTGTATGCACTTAGGAGGAACCAATGCTTAAGCAAGTTATGTTCTTTGTTTTATTTTGTAGTGTGACTTATGGTTTGTTTAAGTTAGCTTCTGTCTTTCCAGTTCCTTTTTTAATTGGAGTAGGTTCTATTGCTTTTATAATTTTATTAATATGGTTTATTCAAATAGAGAAACAAAAATGAAAATAGATATATATGAATTAGATTTGTTTTTGAAGATGGCCGTCTTAGGAGGAATACTCTTCTTAGTCTTATTTATTTTATTTATTGTTCTTATCTTAGGAAAGATACTTTTGAACATATAGCCCCGGTCTTCTCCATACAATATTCACAGACATCTGAATTAAGAATCTTGAACGCTTCAAACTCTGGGATGATTACATTAGAACAATACCAGACGGCATAAACTGCGATCGCTATTAAAATAATGTCCATTACAATATGAAATTTATGCCAGTAGGTTTTCTTTCCTTCTGGCGTTTTGTTTTCTTCTTCAAGGTTTATTCTTGCGAGAGTATTAAGTTCTTCTTCCATAGTAAATAAACGGCAATTGTTTAGTTTCTAATTCTCTAAGGGAATTAGACTCAATTTTTTACCCCCCCTTTTCCATCTTTTAATATATCCCTCTTTCTTCCTTCCATTCTTATCTTTACTTCCTTTTGGTCTTCCTAATTGCTTACCTAGACTCTTAAGTGCTTGTAAACGTTGTTTTGTTGCTGCACTAATATTTTCCCTTTCTAATTGAGCAAGTCTTACTATAATATCTCTTACTGCTCTTCCAGATGGGTTTGTTGTATCAATGTTTTCATTTAAAGAAAAGACTTGTATTCCTTTTGTTTCAAACTCTTCAAACAGAGTAACCACTTCTCTTGCGTTTCTTCCTAATCTATCAAATCTAAATATAACTATTCCTTGAAATTCTCTTGATCTTATTCTGTTTAACATCTCTAAAAATTGTGGTCTTTGCATATTCTTACCAGAACCAATATCTGAAAAAGTTATAGATTTGAATTGTTTATATTTACAATAATCTTCACATGACTTAATCTGTTGTTCTAATTCTTGTTTGTCGGTTGAAACTCTACAATAAATAGCAACATTCATTTTATAAATGGAATTCTTTTAGTTATAAACATATTGTTTTTTTTCATTAGTTTGTTCTTTATGTAATGATTTAATTTGACTTAGCCTTTGTCCTGCTTTTTTAATATAACACTCTCTACACTTTTTAGAAAACTCATATTTTGGTTTTCCACATTTGGGACAGATCTTTCTGTCTTGGCAAATCATTATCACTTCTTAAAAGTCCCCCTTAGTTTTTTATTTTCTTCCTTTAATTCTATAATTTGTTTTTCATAAATCTTCTCACAGATTTTATATCCTTTATGAATTGCTTTATCTATATCTTCTTGATAAAATATTTGTTTAGGTATTTTTTCTATCATAATAAAACCTCTTGCTTTTCTTTAAATGCTAAATTAAAAATAAACAATCCAACTTCTGGGGCAACACAATTTCTTAATATTTTTGTCTTATCTACTTCTTTATATTTAGAAACATCAAATCCTAATGCTTCTTGCTTTGTTTTATTATTGTCTGTTCTTAATCTAAATAGAGTATCAAAATCTTTTTTAGTAATTACAAAACTACTCCAAAAATAATGCCTTTCTACTTCATAAGGTTTAATTAAAGGAGTATAATATGAAACAACATTTTCAACAACCCACTCTCCTTTAAAATAATGTTTTAGTAATAATATCTCTTCATAAAGTTTCATATCTGGATAAATTGCTTCGTTTTGTCCTGTTCCCACTCCTAAAGTTAATCTTATCTTAGAATGACTAGGACAAGGAGGAGAACTCCAAATAAAATCAAATTCTTTAAAATGTTCTAATAAATATTGATGTGCATCTGCAATAATTACTTCATCATCTGGAAAGAAATCTTTATAGATTTGTGCGATTTGAGGATTATTTTCAACTGCAACCACTTTAATATCCCCCCCCCCAAAGTTTTCTATTTCCACCTATTCCGGCATATAAGTTTAATATTTTAATTGTCATAAGAAATCTCCTATTTTTTTCTGTTCATTAACTTCTTTCTTAATCTTTTTAACTTCTGATTCTCTCCATGCTTTGTTTTCTTTTCTATAATCTTTAATTAAAGCCAAGTGTGATTTATTCTCTTTTCTATATTCTAATAATTGAATTTGTGTTTGAGTAATTTGATTTTGAGATTGAACTGATAGATTTGTTAATTTATCAATACTTTCTAGTAGAAATGAAGGACTTACTTTAAAACCTGTTTCTTTCTGATTATTCCACCATTTCTGCATATTCATACTTGTTTCCATAGGTAAATTCTTCGGAGAACCCATTATTTCTAATTCTCCTCCTAAACCTAAAGAATCATCCACACTTAACCAAATCCCATGTTCATTTGAAATATTTATCTTTTCTCCTTTCTTATTGCATTGAATAGCTAATAAGTTTTTAATCATAGGAAAATGCTCCCTTGCTGTTGTAAATTCAATCTTTTTGATTTGTATGCCTAAATGTGATTCTAGCTGTTTAATCGTTTGTAATAGGCTATAAATGGCTAATTTACGGCTTTCTAGGGAGTTCTTGGCAAAAAAGCTATCTTCTTCATTGAAATAGATAATTATGTGTTTTTTACCTAACCAAATCTTTCTATCTTCTAAAATAATTCTAGGAGTTCCTGCAATCCCTATTTCATCATAATCTATCTTTTTTTCGTTTAAAAAATACTTCCAATCAATGTTTTTAATGTTTAGACCCCTAATCTTCCAGATGAAGGCATGTCCTCTAATATCATCCGACTTAAGTTTATCTGCCTTACTTAAATTTTTACTAGTTTCTAAAGTGTTTATTTGCCATACTTTTCCAATCTTATCTATTAAATTCTTCTTCTTTAATGAGGAGAAATAGTAATAAATCCTTTGTTTTGATACTCCAAAGTAATCTGCTATTTGTGTTTGATTCTTACCTTCTTTGATTAAATTTAGTATAGAAGTAAAAGAAATAGTTTTTACTGGTTGAACTTGATTTTTTACTTGTGTTTGTCCTTTTACCATCTTTTTACTCTCTTTTGTGAATATGAACTATTAAATCGTTTGTTGAATCTCTAGGTCTTTTACAATAGGCAATCTATTTAAATTATTTGTTGGATAAACATAAAGAGTAATTATTTGTTTATTTATTAATTTATTGTAAATAGAGTTATATTTCTCACATTCAAAACAATATCTTTCTATTTTATTCATTTTAATCTCCTATCCTCCCAGTCGCATATCTTCTCGCTTCATCTTGACTTTGAGGAGATTGTTTTAATATATCTTTTGGAATTACTTTTCCTAATAAAGTATGAGTGTCAGCAGTTTTGTCCCCCGTCAAAGGCTTGGCTTTTGCCTCGTAGATGCCACTACCATCCTTTATTGTGGTCGTATTGGGTTTTGTCTGCTGACTATCTTTGTTTTCTATTTCTTTAACTCTAACTTCTAGATATTTACTGCATTGGATAAATCCTGCTTGATAATTGCAGTTAAGAGGATAATCTACTGCTGTGCATTTCCCACTTTCCCAATAAGGACATCTTATAACTTCATCTTGAACCATAAGAATTTTACGAAGTATTTTTATCATATTTTACTCCAGTTTAATAAATGAGATAAAACTCCACATTCAAAAGATATTGAAAAACATAATGCTCCTAATAAGTTAAATCTATCTTCTGCAAACATTAAAAATATTCCAAACCATCCGATAGTGATTAAAATATTTGCTAATTTCATATTTTTAACTCCTTTTTTATTAATTTAATTATCTCTTTTCTATTCTTAACCCACATTAGAGTAGTTCCAGAGCAATCTTCTATATTAATATTATAACCATCTGGTTCATTTTCAATTATTCTTCCTTTTTTGTATCTTCTCTTTCTTTCATAAATATATATTGAAGTCTTTATCTTAATTGGTTTTAGTTCTCTTTCTTTCATATTATTCTCCTTCTGATTATTTCTTCTAATTCATCAAATAATTTATTAATCTTCTTTCTATGTCTTTCATCTTCTTTTCTTAGTTGTTCTAATCTCTTTTGTAGTTTCTTATTCATTTCTCATCTCCCAATGTGCCTTGCTCTTTAGTGTAATTTAATCCTGATAAAGAGATAATAATTAAAGATAAAATCATAAATGTTCCAAGTGCTAATACTTTTATATCTTTTATTGCTAATCCCATAATAAGTGTAAGGAAAGATATTGTTCCTAATAAATAAACTATTACTTCTTCAACAAATGTCATGATGTTTCTCCCAAGATTTTAAGTCCTTCTTGATAATCTTTTATTTCATTTATCTTTTCAGTAATGAGATTGCAAACAAAGTTATAATGCTCTTTTTCTTTTAATGTTTCAACTGAACAATCAGATACTTTAACAATCTTGCTTAATAATATTTCTAATTTAACTCTATCGTTCTTCAAATCTTCCTTTGATTTCTTGCCTAAATCTGTTGCTGTTTGCCTTGCTCTTTGACATTTTAGACATAATTCTATTTGTAAATTATCTGGATTAATTTCACCACAATTATCTGCACTTGCTACAAATGGAAATTGTATTAATTTTCTTCCACATCCTTT
>Ga0247842_10002261_pt1 | contig 29135 bp, 4 predicted proteins | sample LaCruzMarch2015__3_FD_192411 | JGI IMG/M metagenome (GOLD analysis project Ga0247842, IMG submission 192411) | Freshwater microbial communities from meromictic Lake La Cruz, Castile-La Mancha, Spain - LaCruzMarch2015_19m | ecosystem: Environmental > Aquatic > Freshwater > Lake | place: Spain...
TGGTTGGATGGGTGCTCTAACTTAACAACAACCTTTAAGGTCAGGAGGAATTCAAGCTACCCAAACATATCTTATCATATTCTATATATTACTCCTTGCAATCCTTTCCACATTTACCATACGAGGGGGAATGGGGGTTTGTTAAAAAAAATAAAAAATAATTTTAACTTTTCACTAAAAAAAATGAAACTCCTCAAAAACTTTCTCATTCTCGTAATTGTACTTATTATTTTAGCTCTAGCTAATTGGCGATATCTCGGCGGATTTGCTACACTTGAAGTCAAAGAGCAGAATATGGGTCCTTACACTATTGCATATATGAATTTTGTAGGTGAATACAGTAAAGTATGACCAGCAATGACCACAGTATATACAACGCTTTCTGGAGCTGGGATTACTTCGTTCACTGGTATCGGAATCTATTATGATGATCCAGCTGTGGTTTCATGAGCTGATCTCAGAAGCGATATTGGAGCTCTTGTTGCTCCAGAAGATATGGCAAAAGTACCGCAGACGGGAGATATCAAAACCAAAACTATTCCTTCCACGAAAAGTATCGTTATCGAATTTCCTTTGAAAAGCAGTATATCATATATGGCAGGAGTGATCAAAGTCTATCCAGTCTTAGAAAAATATATGTTAGAAAAGGGCTATAAAATGGAGGTATCTATGACAGAATTATACGATATGGCAGGAAAGAAAATATATTACATAGCAGAAATTAAGTAATTTATACCGAACCGCTTTCGAAATCTGTAATTACTTCGCTTCTCTCATACTTACAGTTTCTCAAGTCGTCGGTATAATTTCGACGTTAGAAAACCTTTCTAAAACTACAGGTTTTCTTGACGTCTCAGTATAGGTATTTTTGTAGGGGATGCTCGCGAGCATCCCTTACTGTAAAAAAGGTGTCTCAGTGGCATCTTTTTTTTATATGGGGGCTTTTCGCGCCCCAAAACCCCACGACCAATATTTTTGCCAGGATGCAAAAATACTGGACAAAAAAATCCTTTTTTCCGCTAGTAGGGCAATATCTCATATATTTTCCTATCATGCTAGGTTTGGCTTTATTGCTTCCATGAATCTATAGAGATTGGAAGAATTATCTTTTCTTCTTGTAGGATACATTGCTCGACCTACTTTTTCACGCTGCATTGTTACTAGCGGTGTATGTATGTTATAATCGGACAAAATTTATTGCGGGGATATATTTTTCACTTCCTGGCCCTAAAGCCTACCCGCCTCTTTGGAGGGGACCAGGTTGATCTACTAGGACTATACCATCAACCCCATCCTTTAGGGTGGGGAAGTATTTTTTTACTGCCCACTTCTACAGGACGCTAGGTTGACAAAATTGTAAATATATAGCAAAAATGCCTTTCGGAAGCATATATTTTCACGTAAACAACACTTAAAAATAAAGTCAAGAGAATACAGGAAAAAATAATATAAATACGAGGTATAATGTACTATATATAGCTCATTTTTTGAGTAATCCAAAAAAACGAATATACTTAATTACCACATTAACCGAATATTCTTTATCGATTCAACACGTCAACCCTTATTCCATGGAGTATTTCAAACATATTCACTCACATATACAGCAACATCATAAAAAATATCTCTTCGGGATATTTGGGTCTTTTGCAATAGTCAAAATGATGGTGTTTCTCCTAGGAGTCTTTGGTATCATAGCTCAATCATGAACTTTCGCTGGGTGAGCGTTTCTTATAAATCCCGTCTGATCTACTCCTGCAAATGGATCCATCGTATCAACAGATACGGGTACCATAGATCTCGATATCCAATATTACGATATCACAGAATCATATAATGATCTCTCCAACTTCTCCCGACAACGAGATGGTAATAATTACTCTATCTATGATAGCGGATTGGTCTTGATGATGAATATGGATAAACTTTATGCTTTGGGAGAAACAGATACTACAATCAAAGATTTCTCTCCTTACAACAATACTGGAACAGCTATCTGATCTCCGACACGAACACATCTTGGAGCGCGATGAGGAACGTTCGATTTCGTCGCTGATACCCAATATATCTCTATACCAGATTCCCCACTTTATACACTTGGTACAAATTATACGGTAGTGGTATGGATCAATCCTGATGATATAGCAAATGACGTGAAACAAATCATGGGAACCTACAATGGAAATGGATTTGAATTTAACTTAGATAGTACGGATAAAAATAAGCTATATTTTTGGACATTGGGATGAACAAACAACAGTAATTATGAAATCAAAGAAGATGGACTACGAAAACATATTGCCTATACTAATGATGGCAGTATGGGAATATTCTATGTCAACGGTGTAGCAGTAGCAACAGGAGCTTCCAGAACGGTCAGCAATGGATGAGCCCTTACCATTGGACGATGATGACTAAGCGAAGGAGCAGCTTCTAGATTTGACTGACGTATAGATGAACCACGTATATACAATCGTGCACTTTCATCAGGAGAAATGCGAACACTCTACAATTCTAACTTTAAAAAATACGATACCAACAATCGAAGGTTTACTTACAATGCAAGTAGTTTATGAAGTCAACCAGGACATCAATATATCTATACATGAATAGTTCAAGATCTTTTTGGCGCTGATTTTCCATTCTCCCAGAACTTTTATAATTATGATCAATCTGCTCCGATACAAGTCAGTCCACTCTATGGAACGATAGGTAACACAGGAACGATAAGCCTAGTACGAAGTAGTATGGCAAACATTAGCGGCTATATGTATAACATAAGTACAAGTCCATTGTTTGATACTATCATATATTCAGGAACTACGACAGATACGGGAATGGTACTTAGTGGACTTAGTAGCACTACCTACTATCGAAGAATAGCGGCCTATGACAATGGAGGCATAACGGGCAATCGAAATCAGTCAAAATTTATTATAGCTATACCAACATTTACCTTCAATGAGACAACACCCACAAATTGATCTTCAGTCACTTGAGATACTACAACCATAGAAATGAATATTGTTTATCCATATGGAATCAATTTCACTCGACAACGAGATGGGATAAATTTTCCACTCTATGATAGTGGACTTATCTTGATGATGAACTTCGATAATGTGACTGCCCTTGGTGAATCGTGAACTAGTATAAAAGATTTTTCTCTGTATAATGGGGTAACAACCGTTGTGGGAGCAACATGGACAGGTAATGGAAAATGGTGAGGCGCGTATACTATTGGAGCTGCATCCCAATATATTACTATACAAGATTCTTCTCGTTTCACCCTTACAGACAATTATACGGTTGCAGCATGGATCAATCCCAATGATGTAGCAAATAGGACAAAATGAATTATGGGGACATATAATGGTGGATGATTTTATTTTAGATTAGATGCTACAGATAATAATAAACCTTTTTTCGTTGCATGAGTAACATGAGTATACAGTAACTATGAAATCAAAGAAGATGGATTACGAAAACATATTGCCTATACATGTAGTGGGACTATATGAACATTATATGTAAATGGAATGGTTATATACACAGGAGTGTGAGGTCCAATACCAGATGGATGAGATTTCTATATAGGAGCAATATGAGCAGGATATACAACAGACGCACAGAGATTCGATGGGCGTATCGATGAGCCACGTATGTACAATCGCGCATTATCATCTGGAGAAATGTTTAGTCTTTATAGTTCAAATCTAGCAAAATACGATACGGATAAACGAAAATTTACGTACAATGCAAGTAACTTATTGTCAAAGCCAGGATATCAATATAATTATACCGGAATAGTTCAAGATGTTTTTGGATCTGAATTTTCATCATCACAGAATTTTTATAATTACCATCCATCTGCTCCGATACAAGTCAGTCCACTCTATGGGACGATATACAATACAGGCACAATAAATTTGGTACGAAGCAGTATTGCAAATGTTAGTGGCTATATATACAATATTAGCACAAATCCATTTTTTACTACTATCGCAAATTCAGGCTCTACAACAGATACAGGAATTGTGCTTAGTGGACTTACTAGTACTACCTACTATCGAAGAATAATAGCGTATACTAATGAATGATTGACAGGCAATCGAAATGAATCTAATTTTATCGTAGCGATACCGACACTTACTTTTAGTGAGACAACACCAATAAATTCATCTTTTGTTACTTGAGATACCACAACGATTGAATTCTATGCTACGGCATATCCTTACAATATGAATTTCACTCGACAACGAGATGGGACTACTTTCCCAATCTATGATAGTGGACTTATTATGATGATGAACTTTGATAAAGTATCTACATTATGAGAAAATACTACTACAGTCAAAGATCTTTCTTTGTATAGTGGTTTGACAACGGTAGTAGGAGCAACACGAACAGGTAATGGAAAATATGGTGGCGCGTATACTATCACAGCAGCATCACAATATGTGTCTATACATGATGCAGATCGTTTTGCTACTACAGGCAATTATACCGTAGCAGCATGGATCAATCCCAATGATGTAGCGGATAGATATAAGGGTATTATGGGTACATATAATGGTGCATGATTTGATTTTTATTTAAGAAATACAGATACCAATGAACTATTGTTTCGATCAACAGGATCATCAGTATTTAGTAATTATGAAATCAAGGAAGATGGAACACGGAAACATGTGGCGTATACCCGTAACGGAAACACAGGAACATTTTACGTCAATGGAATAGTAGTAAGTGTGAGAACAGGAAGTTCCGTATGGGGAATACCAGATGGATGAGACTTATATATAGGAGCTATATGACCAGGATATGCCATAAATACTCATAGATTTGATGGAAGTATCGATGAACCACGTATGTACAATCGTGCATTATCTTCTGGAGAAATGTTTAATCTTTATAGTTCAAATCTAATAAAGTATGATATCGACAAACGAAAATTTACCTACAATGCAAGTAGTTTATTGAGTCAACCAGGGCATGCATATAGTTATACAGGAATACTTCAAGATATCTTTGGAGTAAATTATTCGACATGAAGAAACTTCTATAATTACGATACAGCATCGCCAGTTGCATTATCACCACTTTATGGGGCCATATACAATACAGGCACAATAAATTTGGTACGAAGTAGTATCGCAAATATCAGTGGATATATATATACTATTAGTACAAGTTCCTCATTTATCACAAATATCTATTCAGGTACCACGACAGATACAGGCATAGTACTTACTGGACTTACGAGTAACACCTACTATCGAAGAATAGCTGCATATACTACGGAAGGGATAACAGGTACCCGAAGTACATCAAACTTTATTGTAGCGATACCTGTACTTACATTTACTTGAACCACTCCAATAAATAGCATAATCGTTACAGGAGATACCGCAATGATACAATTAAATATCGATTATCCTTACGGAATAAATTTTTCTCGACAACGGGAAGGGACTACATTTTCACTCTATGATAGCTGACTTATTTTTGCTATGAATCTTGATAATGTTTCTGCACTTGGTGAATCATGAACTATGGCCAAAGATATTTCTCCGTATAACGAAACCGGAACGATTGTAGGATCTCCTCTATGGGGCAATAATGGAAAACGAGGTGGTGCCTATAGTTTCGTTACCAACGGACATATACTCATTCATGATGCAGATCGTTATACACTTAGTGGTAGATATACCGTAGCTGTGTGGATCAATCCAAATAATATAGGCGATAGAACCAAAGCGATTATGGGAACCTATGATGGAACCTATGGATTTTTTCTCTATCTCGATAATACGGCAAACAATAAACTTGGTATATGGGCAGGAGCAACAACAGTAAATAGCAATTACCCTATTGCAGAGGATGGTAATCGAAAACATGTTGCCTATGTACGTAGTGGAGCTTTATGAACGTTTTATGTCAATGGAATACAAGTCGCAACGGGAGTCGGAGCTACATGAACCAATGGAGGTGCTTTGCTTATCGGATGATGAGGAGATATAGCTACCTACAATACAACCAATAGATTTGATGGAAAGATAGATGAACCACGTATATACAATCGCGTGTTATCATCAGGAGAAATGCTTACGCTATATAAATCAAATCTAGCAAAATATGGTACAGATAAGCGAAAATTCAATTATAATGCAAACAATCTTTGGAATCTACCTGATCATGACTATAATTTTACTGGCATACTTCAAGATACGACTTTTGGTATCACGTATACCTCTACAAATACGTTTCATCAATGATCACTTACCTGAATAAATCCCTTATCATTTACCTGAACAACACCAACGAACGGATCTGCTTTCACCGGGGATACGGCTGCTATAGAGCTTGTTTTGGATTATCCTGATGTACGAGGATTTTATAGCAATTTCTTTACGTTTTCTCGACAACGAGATGGAGTAAGTTATCCGATCTATGATAGCGGACTTGTTTTTGCCATGAACTTTGACAAGGTTGCCGCACTAGGAGAAACAAGTACTTTGATCAAAGATATCTCTCAATATGGACACATAGGAACTGCTTTGGGTGGACCAACATGGATAAGCAATGGAAAACGATGAGGTGCATACGATTTTGTCGCCGATAGTCAAAACATATCGATACCAGATAGTTATCTCTTTACCTGTTCAGGCAATAGCAACTATACCGTAGCCGCATGGATCAATCCAGATGACATTGCAAATGATTACAAAGGAATCATGGGAACATATAGCGGATCAGCAGGATTTGAGTTTTATCTCGACAATACGGAGAGCAATAAATTAGTATTTCGAGGAACAGGAAGTACGGTCAGTAATTATCCTATTGCAGAGGATGGTAACCGAAAACATGTTGCATATGTGCGTAGTGGAGCTTTGGGAACATTTTACGTCGATGGTATACAAGTAGCAACGGGAGTAGCAACTGCAATGCCTGATGGAGGAAATCTCGTGATATGATGAATGGGATTTTGATATCCTTACTATTGATTTGATGGAAAAATAGATGAACCGCGTATCTATTGCCGTGGATTATCATCAAATGATATACAACTATTGTACAATTCAAATTTCAAAAAATATGATGTGGATAAACGAAAGTTTACTCATCTGGCAAACAATCTTTTAACCACAGGAAAAAATTATATCTTCACGGGATCTGCAGTAATCTCTGGCAGTACCTATACGGCAACCAGTAATTTCACTAATTACTATGTGTGATCTCCTATTCTTCTTTCTCCGGTGTACGGAACAACCGTAACAACTGGTACGGTGAATTTATTCCGAAGCAGTATCGCAAATATCAGTGGATACATATACAATATAAGCACAAGTCCATCATTTACTACCTTGGTTGCTTCATGAAATACCACAGATACAGGTGCAATAGTAACATGACTTAGTGGGGGAGTATATTATCGAAAGGTATCTGCCTATGATAGCAGCGGATTGACCGGAAATCGAAATCAGTCAAAATTTATTGTTTCATTGCTCAATCTTATTTGGACAGGAACTACCCCAGTAGATAATGCATGGATGCAAGGAAATACGTTTTCATCATCACTTGATATTTTGAGTACGACGGGACTTACAAATTTTTCACGAAATCGAAATGGTAGTGGAACATCACTCTATGATAGCTGATTGGTCTTTATGGCAAATTTTGATAAGGTCGCAAGTTTGTGAGAAAGTCTAACGGTAGTAAAAGATATCTCTCTTTATAATCATACTATTACCGTCAATTCACCAACGTGGACTGCTAATGGCAAGCGAGGTGGGGCTTTTGATTTTGTAGCAACAACACAATATATCTCCGTAGCCGATTCTCCACTCTTTACGATGACAGGAAATTATACCGTAGCCGCATGGATCAATCCTGATGATATCGCAGATGCTTACAAGGGAATCATGGGAACACGAAATGGATCCACCAATGGATTTGGACTTATTCTCCGCAATAATAGTACCAATGATTTGTATTTCCATTCAGCAGGAGTAAGTAAATACAGTAATTATCCTATAGCAGAAGATGGCACTCGAAAGCATGTTGCCTATGTGCGCAATGGAGGTTCAGGAACTTTTTATGTCAATGGCGTAGCAGTAGCAAATGTTACCGGAGCAGCCATCAACGATGGGGGAGTACTGCATATAGGAGGATATGGATCATCAGATACAACATCCAGATTTGATGGAAAAATTGATGAACCGCGCATCTACAACCGTGCACTCTCTGCAGATGAAATAAGTACACTCTACAGATCAAATCTCAGTAAAATAAATACTACCCAACGAAATTTCTCATATACTACTCTAGGACTTTCTGACGGAACATATATCTATTCATGAGGAGTAACGGATGCATTATGATATAATGTCACAAGTACTAGAAGCGTAATCGTTGATACAGCAAATTCTCTTGCAAGTTTTACCATCAATAATAATGATACCAACACGCTAAGCACATCAGTCACCTTGACGAACATAACTACGACAGGAGGATGGACACCGACCAAGATGAGAATCTCCAATGACAATAGTTCTTGGACAAGTTGGGAATCTCTTAGTGGAAGTAGAAGTCGAACACTTTCTAGTGATAGATGAATAAAAACCGTGTATTTGCAAGTGAGTAACGATGATGAAAGTATAAGTTATATAGTGACCGACACGATTCTATTAGATATTGCTCCTGCTATGTCTTGGACAGGAACTACGCCTACCGACAATATATGGATGCAAGGAAATACATTTTCATCATCACTCGATATCTTTGCTACAGGGATGACCAATTTTACACGAAATCGAAATGGTAGTGGTATATCCGTCTATGATAGCGGACTTATTTTTATGACAAACTTTGATCAAGTAGCAGCATTGGGAGAAAATAATATTCATATCTGAGATGTTTCGCTCTATACTACTATAGGAATAAATGCAGGCGCAACACGAAGTAGTACGGGAAGATATAATGGTTCCTATTTCTTTAACGGGGCACAATATCTCTATTTTCCAATAAATGCATCATATATAAAATCATTGTATACACTCAGTTATGCTGCATGGTTCAAACAGACAAGAACGATTTATAGTGATTATGCTCCTATATTAGCCATGTATAATTCATCCAATAACTGGGCGTATGCATTGTCCTATGTTCCAAGTACAAAAAAAATTGTTTGTAGAATACAAGTCGCTTGAACAAATAGATATGTATATTCAAATCAGACATTTGATTTACCGAGCGATTGGATTCATACTACCTGTACTTTTGATGGATCTACTATCAAAATGTATATCAATGGTGTATTTGAAAATAGTGCGAATTATGCATGAGTAATAACGTATTCTACGTCACCAGGACTTTATATCTGATATCTTCCCAACTATTTTTTCTGATATATAGATGAGGTGAGAATCTATAATCGTACCTTGAATACAGGTGAGATTGCTACACTCTACAAATGAAACCTTAATAAAACTGATACCAATCAACGAAATTATTTCTACAATGAAAGCGGTCTTGCTGACGCTACGTATAGTTATTCATGATATGTACTCAATGATCTGGGGATATCTAGTGGTAGTGCGAGAAGTGTTACTGTAGATACTACAAATCCATTAGTAAACTTCACGATCAATAATAATGCAGAGTATACCACAGGAACTTTAGTTAATTTGACAAATATAACTACCACAGGAGGATGGATACCGACCAAGATGAGAATATCCAATGATAATTTTATACGAAGCAATCGGCAATCTTTGACCGGTAGTTTCCCTTGGGCATTGATCAATTCAAGAGGAACAAAAACCGTCTATTTGCAGGTTAGTAACGCGAATGAAAGTACGAGCTATGTGGTGACAGATAGTATTGTATTGGAGACTTTACCAAATGTAATACGAACAGGATCATCTCCTGCTGACAATAAACGAATACAAGGAAATACATTTTCATGATCGCTTGATATCTTTGCTACAGGGATGACCAATTTTAACCGAAATCGAAATGGTAGCGGAGTATCTGTATATGATAGTGGACTAGCACTTATGGCAAACTTTGATAGAGTAGAATCTTTGGGAGAAAGTAGTAGTAGAATTTTAGATTTTTCATGGTATGCTTCTATATGATGGACAAATGCAACGCGAAGTAGTACAGGAAGATATAATGGTTCCTATTTCTTTAACGGAGGAGAATATCTCTATTTCCCAGGAAATGATTATACTAGACCTTTATATACGCTTAGTTATGCTGCGTGGTTTAAACAGACAAGAACTATCTATAGTGATTCTGCTCCTATTATAACGATGTATAATTCATCTAATAACTATCCATATCTATTATCCTACTATCCAAGTACGAAAAAAATAGGGTGTCAGATAAGAGTATCATGAACACATAGAGCTGTATATTCCAATCAGACATTTGATTTGCCAAGTGATTGGATACATGCAGCATGTACCTATGATTGATCTACTATCAGATTATATATCAATGGTGTATATGAGAACGGAGCAGCATACGCAGGATATATTACGTATGTTGTAGGTTCTGCTTTGTATATATGATATGTGCCCAATTATTTTTTCTGATATATAGATGAGGTAAGAATTTACAATCGTACCTTAAATACCGGTGAAGTTGCTACATTATATAAATGAAATCTCAACAAAATAGATACTAATAGATGGAATTATGCATACAATGAAAGCGGACTTAGTGATGGTACGTATGGGTATTCATGATTTGTTATTGATGATCTTTGATTATCTAGTGGCAGCACAAGAAGCGTTATCGTAAATACTACAACTCCATTAGTAAACTTTACTATCAATAATGATGCTGCAAATACAACAGGAGCTTTAGTTACCTTGACAAATATAACTACAACAGGATCATGGACACCAACTAAAATGAGAATATCCAATGATAATTTTACACGAAGCAGTCGGCAATCTTTGACAGGAAGTTCTCTTTGGACATTGATCAATTCAAGAGGAGTAAAAACCGTATATCTTCAGGTGAGTAATGCTGATGAAAGTACAAGTTATGTAGTAACTGATACCATTATTTTAGATACTAATCCAAGTGTACTACGAACAGGTACTACTCCTTGAGATAATGCGTGGATACAAGGAAACTTATTCTCGTCATCACTTGATATGTTTACAACAGGACTTTCATCATTTACCCGAAATCGAAATGGTAGTGGAGTATCTGTGTATGATAGCGGACTTGTTCTCATGGCAAACTTTGATCAAGTGGCAGCATTGGGTGAGACCAGTACCTTTATGAAGGATCTTTCCATCTACGATGCTAACTGATCTCTTGTATGACCAACGATAAATCCAAATGGAAAATATGGAAGCTGTCTTTCGTTCAATGGATCAACACCGTATGGATATTTTTCTGTTGCCAATAACTATGCATTAAAGTCATTGTATACCATCAGTTATTCTGCATGGTTCAAAACATTTGGAGGAACAACATATAATCCTGTTATGTCATTGTATAATGCTAATGCTAACTATGCATATGCATTATCCTATTATCCAAGTACCAAAAAAATAGGGTGTATGGTGAGAGTATCATGAACGGAAAGAACGGTCTATTCCAATCAGACCTTTGAGCTTTCTAGTGATTGGATACACTCAACGTGTACCTATGATTGATCTGTTATCAGATTGTATATCAATGGAGCGTATGAAAGCGGAGCAACATATGCATGATATATAACCAATACCATAGGAAATACTACCTTCTATATCTGATATTATAATGGATATTATTTCAATGGATATATAGATGAAGTCAGAGTGTATAACCGTACGTTAAATACAGGAGAAGTTGCTACACTCTACAAAGGAAATCTTAGCAAAACAGATACGAATAAACGAAATTATACTTATACTACGGGATGACTTGCAAATGGTACATATGCGTATTCATGATTTGTTATCAACGATCTTGGACTTTCTACAGGAACAAATAGAATAGTGAATGTAGGGGATGATCCTAGTATTATTGCACCAACGCTTGTTTCTCCCATCAATGGAAAAGTCTTTACCACATGAACGGTAGATTTACTACGAAGTCTCGTTACGACGTGAGCGTCACAGGTTAGTGGATATCGCTATCAGATAAGTAGAGATAGTACATTCACCAATATCATCATTTCTGGTAATACAGCAAATACAGGTGTAACGATACCAGGATTTGATTATGCGACATATTATCGAAGAGTAGTTGCATACAATAGTACAGGAGCGATTTTGTGATATAGATCAGGATGGAATTTTATGTACATGGGAATATATTTTACCTGATCGACACCTACAAACGGTTCTACTATTGGAGGAAATAGTGCTACTATCGACATAGATATCGTCTATCCCTATACCATAAATTTTTCTCGACAACGAAATGGAGCAAACTTCCCTATTTATGATAGTGGATTGATCTTTATGGCAAACTTGGATAATGTAGCAAATCTAGGTGAAACTACAACTTTGGTCAAAGATATCTCGCAATATAGCAATACAGGAACAGCATATGGAGCAACATGGATAGGAAGTGGAAAGCGAGGAGGCGCATACAATTTTGTCGCAGATAGCCAATATATACTTTTCTTGGATACACCACGTTACACACTTACCGGAAGTTATACCGTAGCAGCATGGATCAATCCTGATGATACTATCAATGATTATAAAGGTATCATGGGAACCTATAATGCAACAAATAATGGATTCGAATTTTTTCTAGACAATACGAGTGGAAACAAACTTAATTTCCGATCAAGTGGAACGACACTCAATAGTAACTATGAAATCAGAGAAGATGGGCTACGAAAACATGTTGCATACACACGCAATGGAATTACCTGAACATTCTACGTTGATGGATTGGCAGTGACAGGATTCAGCACCGCGAAACAAATCAATGATGGAGGAGATCTTATGCTATGAGGTATGGGAACAGCTAATACGACATACAGATTTGATGGATTGATCGATGAACCACGTATATACAATCGCGCGCTCTCTACAGGAGAAATCTTCAATCTCTACAATTCCAATATCAAAAAATACGACACCAACTCACGAAGGTTTAGCTACAATGCTACGGGCATTGCGAGATTGACAGAATATACCTATATCTATACGGGTACATTCACGGATCTGTCAGGAAATAATTACATCGTAAACAGAAACTTCTCTACTATAGGTATCCCAACATTAACTTCTCCAAGCAGTGGAACAATATTATATACGGGAAATACACTTCTTATCCGAAATCCGGTGACAGGTACGGTTGCTATTAGTGGATATAACTATCAGATAGCAACAAATACATCATTTAGAAATATAGTAGCATCAGGCACTACAGAAAATACCGGTATCAGTGTAAGTAATCTCAGCAATACTAATTATTATCGAAGAATAGCAGCCTACAATAATCTAGGTACGACATGATATCGAAGTTCAGGTTGGAATTTTGTTGTTTCCAATGTAGGAATATATTTCACCTGATCTACGCCAGTGAGCGGTTCGACTATCACAGGAGATTCGGCAACGATACAATTTGATATCAATTATCTTTACAACTTCAACTTCTCTCGACAGTGGAGTGGAACGATATTCCCTATCTATGATAGTGGATTAGTGTTGATGATGAACTTAGACAAAGAATCTTTGTTGGGTGAAACGATAGCTATTACCAAAGAATTTTCTCAATATGGAAATAATGGAATAAATTATGGTGCGGTTTGGACAGGCAATGGAAAGCGAGGTGGTGCGTATACATTTGTAGAAGATAATAAATATATACAGATACCTGATGCTCCTCGTTATACCTTGAGTGGAAGTTATACGCTTGCGGCATGGATCAATCCAAATAATGTCAGTAATAGAATAAAAGGGATTATGTGAACCTATAATGGTACTAATGGATGGATGTTCCGTTTGGAAGCTAATGCGTTAAATAGCTTAGCAGTACGAGTATGAGGAACCAGTACATCAAGTAGTTATGAAATAGTAGAAGATGGGCAACGAAAACATGTGGCATATACGCGCAGCGGAACGTTAGGAACATTTTATGTCAATGGAGTACAGGTAGCAACAGGAGTAGCAACAGGATCGACAGATGGGGGAGGTCTTATTATCTGATGATGAGGAACAGGAGCTTGACATACGAGTACGTATAGGTTTGATGGATTGATCGATGAACCACGTATATATAACCGCACATTAGTATCAGGTGAAATTTTCAATCTCTACAATTCAAATATCAAAAAATCTGGTCCAAATACACGAACATTCTCCTATTTCAAAGATTATCTCCTGAGACCAGTAGGCCAACAATTTATATTTACGGGAATATTCCAAGATCTTTCAGGTACTATCTCTACGGCAACGAGTAATTTCTTTGTTGCTCCTTATTCTGGAGAATATATGTATTTCACTGGATCGACGCCTGAGAATAGTTCAGTATATATAGATCCTACAGCGACAATAGAACTTGATATAGATTACCCTGATCTCAAGAGCTTTTTGCGACAACGAGAAGGAATAACGTTTCCAATCTATGATAGTGGGTTGGTCTTGATGATGAACTTCGACAAAGTCTCCGCATTAGGAGATACTACAGAGGGGCTTATTAGGGATCTTTCTTGGTACAATAATCATGGTAGTGGATATGGAGGAGTTACACGAACAGGCAATGGAAAGCGAAATGGATGATATAGTTTTGATGGTAGTAATGGATATGTTGAATCTACAGATATACAAGCTATGAACTGACAATCTACATTGACAATGAGTTTTCGAGGAAAGAAAAATAGTACAGGTAATATAATTTGTATAGGAAAAAATGATGAAACGGCAAACGCAAATAATAGACTCCATATAAATCACAATTCTGATTCTGTAATTTATTTTAATGTAAGTAGTGGATCATCATCATATGGAGCTTACACACTAAATGATGCAAATTTGCATATGTATACGATGGTATTTAATGGTGCAGCAGGTACAAATACAGGTAAACTTAAATGATATATTGATTGAGTGGAAGTTAATCTATCCTACGTATGAACATTCCCTGCAACAACACCATACAATAATTTTAAAGTAAGAATAGGAAGAAGTGAAACAGCGTATTCTAATGGAATGATAGATGAGGTTCGTATATATAAACGTATCCTTTCATCTTGAGAAATTTTTAATCTCTATAGTTCTAACCTCGCAAAATACCATACCAACAAACGAAAATTCAGCTATAACGCGACAGGAATCTCTGCTATTCCAGGAACTACCTATATCTTCACAGGAATACTCAGCAACAATTTCTGAGATACGTACTCAGCGACAAGTAACTTCACTTCCTACAAAGCGACACCAATTCGATGATTCACCTGAACTACACCAGCAAATTGATCTACTATTACTTGAGATGTAGCGACAATAGAACTTGATATAAACTATCCATATACTTTCAATTTATGACGACAATGGAATGGAACGACATTCCCTATTTATGATAGTGGATTAGTATTGATGATGAACTTTGATAATGTACTTGCATTGGGAGAGACAACCGGAGGAGTAGTCAAAGATTTTTCAATGTCAGGAAATAACGGAACAGGGTATGGTAGTGTTACGTGGACGGGTAATGGAAAACGAGGTGGTGCATATCAGTTTGATGGTATAAATGATTATATAGATACACCAGTATATCCTTGAGAACAATCTACCATATCATGGTGGACCAAGACGCCAGTTGGTGGATATGGAGCAATCAGCTTTTCATATTGGAATTCAAGTGTAACCTTTTTCGAGTTTCGTCCATGGATTAGAACAGATAATGGTGCAGCTCAATTCCGGGCATTAACTTATAAAGATTGAGTAAGAAATGATTTCTTAATTACTGATTCTACAAAAGATTATCGTACCAATCAATGGTATCATTTTGTAGTTACCTTCCAATGAGGTACAGGAAAAGTGTATATAAATGGTAATTATATGTGAGAAGATACATTTAACTTTACGGGATGGAATGCTGCCACCAATAGAAAGAGTGTGACTTTTGGAAGAACTCGTCTTTATGAATTTGATGCTGGGGCATTATCGTATTTTACAGGTTCGGTAGACGAAGTCCGTATCTATAACCGCGCTCTTGCTTCATGAGAAGTATTCAATCTCTACAAATCTAATCTTGCAAAATACGATACCAACAAACGAAAATTTAGTTACAATAAAACATGATTATCTTACACGCCTTGAGATACCTATAGTTTCTCTGGAATACTTCAAAATACATTTGGAGATACATATTCTACAACAAGCAATTTTACCGCATATGAAGCGATACCAAATCTTTATTTCACAGGAACAACTCCAGCGAGTGGTTCTACTATTACGTGAGATACCGCAACGATAGAGCTTGCTATCGACTATCCTCATCCAATATTGTATAATAAAATATTCTCACGACAACGAAATGGATCATTATTCCCTATCTACGATAGTGGATTAGTGCTGATGATGAACTTTGATAATGTGCTCTCACTAGGAGAAACCACATGATGAATAGTGAAAGACTTTTCACTATATAGTAATGATGGAACGGCTACATGATGAGTGACGTGGACAGGAAATGGAAAACGAGGTGGGGCATATCAATTTGATGGAGTGAATGATTATATAGACACCGCAGTATATCCTGGAGAGCAATCAACGATATCATGGTGGACCAAAACATCTGTCGGTGGATATTTGATCGGCTTTTCATATTGGAGCTCAACAACAAATCTTTTCGAGTTTCGTCCAACAATTAGAACAGATAATGGTGCAGCTCAATTTTGGGCATTAGCATATAAAGATTGAGTAAGAAATGATTTTATACTTACGGACTCTACAAAGGATTATCGTACCAATCAATGGTATCATTTTGTGGTCACCTTCCAATGAGGTACAGGAAAAGTATATATAAATGGTAATTATATGTGAGAAGATGCATTTACCTTTACGGGATGGAGTGCTGCTACCAACAGAAAAAACATAGTGTTGGGAAGAGTTCGTATGTATGAATCTGATGCTGGAACCTATTCTTATTATACAGGTTCAGTGGACGAAGTTCGTATCTACAACCGTGCACTTACTTCATGAGAAATCTTAAATATCTATCAATCTAACCTCGCAAAATACGATACTAACAAATGGAAATTTTCCTACAATGCAACAGGAATACAAAACATCCCAGCATACAACTACATCTTTACAGGAATACTTACAAATAATTTCTGAGATATTTACTCTGCGACGAGTAATTTCTATTCTTCATCACTAGGCATACCAACATTACTTTCACCAACTAGTTGAACGCTATTCAATACATGAACAGTAAATCTTCTTCGAATAATTAATGATAATACAGGAACAATTAGCTGATATACTTATCAAGTAAGTACAGGTAGTAACTTTACTACTTTCATCAGAACAGGAAATATTTTTACAACAGGAAAAACGCTGACGGGACTCACGGACAATATCTACTATCGAAGAGTGCTTTCGTACAACAACGGATGAATCACATGATCACGAAGTACTATTTCAAACTTCACCACTGATACAACAGCACCAACCACAGTAACATTAGTTAGTCCAGCAAGTTGATCAGGATTCAATACATGAACCGTAGAATTTATTCGATCATGAAGTACCGATACAAATGGAATCAGTGGATATGTATTCCAAGTAAGTACAGGAGTTTCATTTGCCAATATATACCTTACTAGTTGAACAATAAATACATGAATTAGAATACTTTGACTCAGTGATGCGACATATTATCGAAGAGTATATGCGATAGATAACGCAGGCAATACCTGAGCACAAAGCTCATGACGAAATTTCGCCATTCAAACAAATCCAGCGACATTAGTATTCACGTGATCTACACCAGCAAGTGGTTCTATCATCTCATGAGACACAGCAACAATAGAACTAGATATCGACTATCCATATACCTTCACATTATGACGACAACGAGATGGGACACTATTTCCTATCTATGATAGCGGACTTGTGCTGATGATGAACTTCGATAAAGTAACTTCACTTGGAGAAACAGCAACGGTAGTCAAAGATTTCTCACAATATGGTAATAATTGAACATGAATGAATGGTGTATTATGGACTGGGAATGGAAAGCGGAATGGTGGATATATATTTAATGGAAGTACAAATATGATAAGCGTTCCAGCAAATAATTTAGATGGCATATTTGCCGGTGCTAATAAGAAATTTAGTTTCTCTGTACGGATTAAACCAAACCTTAATAATATGACAGCTGGTATGATCCTTGCAAGATATTCTCCAAGTGACAATCAGCGTCAATTATATTTAACATTATCTACTGAGAGCAAAATTGTTTTCTGATGGTATGGTGCTTTAAATGGAAGTGCTGAAAGAGATACTATTGGTTCAACGCCTATTACTGATACAAATAAATGGTATCATATAATAGCAATGTATGATGGAACAAATCCAACGATAAATGATAGAGTTTCTCTATATGTAGATGGTATTGCAGAAACAACAGCTATTTCATATTCAGTAGGATCGCCAACATACTTAGTATCATCCACTGTACAACTTGGTATTGGTTCTGCTGCAACTATTACCTGATTAATCACTAATATCGCATATGGTTTTAACTGACTCATCGACGAACTTCGTATTTACAACCGCGCCCTTACTACATGACAAATACAAACTCTCTACAACTCTAACCTCGCAAAATACGACACCAACAAACGAAGATTTACGTATACAACAACAGGAATACAAAATATTCCAGGATATCATTATATATTCACAGGAATAGTTACCAACACGTTCTGAGATATCTACTCAGCGACCAGTGATTTCTATTCTACTCAGTTGAGTACACCGATATTACTTACTCCAACAAGTTGAGAAATATTCAATACATGAATAGTAAATATACTCCGAACAGTTACTGATGCTACAGCAATCAGTGGATATATCTATCAGGTAAGTACTGGTTCTTCATTCACTACATTCATTACGTCTGGTACTATAACTACCACAGGAAAATTACTGACATGACTGAGCGACAATAGATACTATCGAAGAGTTATAGCATACAACAATCTTAATAATACATGATTACGAAGTACTACATGAAATTTTATTGTTGATATGATAGCGCCTACAGCACCGTTACTTCTTAGTCCGAGTGATGGATCTGGACTCTTTACGAGCACGGTCAATTTCCTCCGATCATGAAGTGTTGATACGTGAGCAGGGGTCAGTGGATATGTATATCAGATAAGTACAGATACAGGATTTACGGATATCGTTATGTCATGAACAAGACCAACAACGGGAGTAACGATAGCAGGATTGAGTGATGGACAATATTATCGAAGGACGTATGGATTTGATAAAGCATACAATAGCTGATCACGAAGTACGACGTTTGGATTTGATATCGATACAGTAGTTCCGCCAGTCGTAGGTACAGGATATATCTCATTATGAACAACAGGAACAAATTATGGCAATCTTTATTACAAATGAATCGTTACCCTCAGAGCATATATGACGTGAAGAAATATCAGTTCATGTGAATATTCTACGGGTATCGATCGAGCAGCTGCAACAACCGGAGTAGGGTACTGCCAAGCAAGTACACTTAATTTTACAAATGATATTGCTGTCCAATTCCGTGCAACAAATAATAAATGAACGACAACAGGAGGAATCCAAACATATATCTATGATGCAACATCACCAAGTACAAGCACGTTACTCAACCCAAGCAATGGTTCATGAATACATATAAGTTCTACAGATCTGCTCTGGTCTCCAGCTATCGATACCGGTATCGGATTCTATAGATATTTCTATCAAGTGAGTACAAATAGTGGATTTACTACGACATACACATCAAATTATACTACAGCGACCGGAGTATCATTGACTGGATTAGCTGACAATACCTACTATCGAAGGATTTACGCGAGCGATCTTTTGGGTACAACGTGATTGCGAAGTGCTATTTCAAATTTCACGATACAGATAGTTCTCGAGACAGGAAGCTGTATTGGAGTGACCTGAGTATCAGAAAATGAATGTGTTGCGTTAGTCAGAATCTTCCAATCTACCAGTGGAAGTCAACGAACCAATACCAACAACCGAGGAAAATTCGAAGCGATCTGTACATGGAATGGTATCACCTGTAGTGGAAATCACGTGACTGCTATCAATCTATCCAACAATAATCTCGCAGGAAATCTCCCAACCGAACTAGCAAATCTGACATCACTTACAAGATTGAATCTCGCCAACAATAGCATTACTGCACTTCCTGATTCCATTACATCAATGACAGGCATTACCCAATTGAGTCTCAATAATAACAATCTTACTAGCATCCCAACAGACATCACCAACTTAACAAATTTGACGACAGGTAGTATACGTTACAACTGTTTAGATCTATTTGTGCCTAGCGTACTTACAGATTTCTTAGGACTGCAAGGCGTATTGTATGAACCTCAGGATGCGATGTGTGGAGGTAGCGTAACACCGATTATCCCACCTGATCTTTGTACCAACGTCACCGCAATACCAGTTCCGCAATGTGAAGCACTGATTTCTATTTTCAATAATACCAACGGAGAAAACTGGAATGTTACCACCAACCGAGGAAATATCAATACGATATGTAGCCGATATGGAGTGACCTGTAGCGGAAATGCGCTTACCGGAAATACCATCACCAAAATAAATCTCAACAACAATAACCTCAAAGGTGATATTTCTCCAAATATTCAAAATCTGACTGATCTCATCTATCTCAATCTCGGATTCAACGAAATCTATTCACTTCCAAGTACATTCTGAAATCTCAGTAACCTAAAATATCTCAATCTTTCCCGAAATGAATTGACTACATTACCAGACTCATTCGGTAATTTACTTAGCGCAACAGGAATACTCCTCAATAATAATCTTCTTACTTCATTACCAAATACATTGACAGGGTTAACGAGTTTGTTGCAGTTAAATATTACCTACAATCAATTAGCAACCTTACCAGCGACGATAGGTCAGATACCTAATCTTCACTACCTTTATGCAAATGATAATATTCTAACATCATTACCAAATGCTTGGACAGGAGCAAATCATCTTCAGTATCTCTATCTGTATAACAATCTCCTTACGGGAGTATCATCAACGATAGGTCAGATACCAAGCTTACAATATCTCTATGTAAATAATAATCTTCTCACGTCATTGCCAGATACTTGGGCATGAGCAACAGGATTGATTCAATTACATCTTGAATACAATCAATTGCCTACATTACCTGCGACGATAGGACAGATGCCAAGTTTACAATACCTCTATGCAAACAATAATAGTCTTACAACATTACCAAATACATTTACGTGATTATCAAGTATAAAATATATCTACCTCAATAATAATCAATTATCTACACTACCAGCGACGATAGGGCAGATGCCGACACTAGAATACCTCTATGCAAACAATAATCTTCTCACCTCATTGCCAAATACATTTACGTGATTATCAAGTATAAAATATATCTACCTCAATAACAATCAATTGACTACACTACCAGCGACGATAGGGCAGATGCCGACACTACAATATCTCTATGCAAATAATAATCTTCTTACATCATTACCAAATACACTGACTGGATTAGATAGTATAAAATATTTATATTTCAATAGTAACCAACTTACCGGATTGCCAACAACGATAGGTCAGATACCAAGCTTGCAATATCTCTATGTAAATGATAATGATTTGATCTCATTGCCAGACAGTCGGATATGAGGAACAAGCTTACAATATTTTTACGCATATAACAATGCACTGACCTCATTGCCGACCAGTATAGGAAATCTTAATGGTATGATTGAATTCCAAGCATATAGCAATCAACTGACGGGTATACCATCAACTATTTCATGATGGACCAATATGAGAACTCTTTATCTTAATAGTAACTATATTACAGAGTTACCAGAGAGTATATGATCATTAAGCTTACTCAATTATTTGAATGTTTCATCAAATAGTTTGACGGGTGTTCCTTCTACCTTAGGAAATTTATCACAACTCACAAGACTCTATCTCAATAGTAATGCAATCGCTTCATTACCTACGAGTCTTGCAAATCTCTCAAGTCTTCAATATTTTTATCTCAATAATAACCAACTTACAGAGTTATTTACCGGATTTACGTCATTGACAACTATCGTACGAAATGGATGAGATATTAGAAATAATTGTCTAGCAATAGTCGGTCCGAGTACACTGGTTTCGTTTTTGCAGACAAGAAATATGGCATTCAATCCACAGACAAATACCGGTAGCTGTAATGGTAGTGTAACTATTTCACTAGATCCGATGCTTTGTTCTGGTGTTACCCAAATCCCTGAAGTGGAATGTAGAGCATTAGTAGAACTCTTCAATACTACCAATGGTAATTCACGAAGGTATTTGACCAATCGATGAAATACCGGTAATATGTGTAACCGATACGGAGCTACCTGTAGCAATGTCACGGGTGACAATCACATCACCTCTATAAGTTTAGCAGATAATTATCTCAATGGAAATATCTGAACGGGAATCGGAGATTTTTCTCAGCTTCAGACACTCAATCTTTCCTACAATACCATACATGCAATCCATGAAAATATTAGCAATATAAACACACTGACTACGATTGATCTCTCATATGCACATTTCAGTACATTACCAGCGACGATAGGACAGATGCCAAATCTTCACTATCTTTCCGTAAATAATAACTATATCACGTCATTGCCAGATACGTGGACATGAGCAACGGGATTGTTACAATTAAATCTCAGCTATAACAATTTGCCTACTTTGCCAGAGACGATAGGTCAGATACCAAGCTTGCAATATCTCTATGCAAACAATAATAGTCTCACATCATTACCATCGTCATTGACAGGATTATCTAATATCATCTATCTTTCATTCAACAATAATCTTTTGACGACGCTTCCAGAAAATTTACGAACATTACCTACACTTCAACAGCTGTATCTCAATAGTAATAGTATGACAGGTATATCAGAAGATATAGGTAATCTGAGTGGTTTACGTATTTTAAATATCGGATACAATAGTATAGCAAGTTTACCGACAAATATCACACAACTTCTCTCACTTACTCATTTCTATACCAATAATAACTTGATAAGCGAATTTCCAAATGATATAGGTAATCTGACTAATCTTCTTCATTTCAATGCATCAGACAACGATATTTCTACGCTTCCTGCAAGTATCACAGGACGAAGTGTTGTCAGTTGAGTATATCTCGCAAACAACAATTTATCTACGACAGGAATCAGTGATATCTGGAATGTATCAAGTATAAAAACATTAGATCTCTATGGAAACATAATAGATAGTATCCCAAGTGATATCAGTCATTTGACTAATCTTAGGTATCTTAATCTAGGAGCAAATGGTATTATATCGTTCCCAGAAAATATTGTATCTGCAACTGCATTGGTAGAACTCTATCTTCAAAACAATAATTTACCGAGTATCCCGACTGCGATATGATCGCTGACAAATTTAGAAAAATTAAATATCTCATACAACCAAATTATAGATATTCCAAAAGCAGTGTGATCGCTCACAAAATTGCAATATTTATATTTCAATGACAACTTGATAGAAAATATCCCAGGAACACTATGATATCTTACCAATCTCTTAGGAATCTATTTCCAAAACAATCATATCACTGACATTCCACCAAGTTTTTGAGGACTTAGTTCGTTACAAACATTCAATCTTTCTGGGAATAGTGTCAAATCATTCCCTTCTACATTGAGTAATCTTTCATCATTAGGATATTTCTATTTCAATAATAATGATATCTCTACTATAGCTCCTTCATTTAGTTATCTTAATCTCAATACGCTCAATCTCGCATACAACTGTATCGATGCAAATGTGTTCTTATCAGATGATATTCTATCAGGATGGTATTATGGCATTCCAAGCCATTTTGGACTCACAACCCAAAAAATCTGTGACACAAATTGACCGACCATAGCAACAGCTAATATATTGCAATGAATGACAGGATACTATAATAATAATTTCTTCTATAAGGATAGTATCAGTATATTTGCAAATATAAGTGATGATAGCAATATAGACACAGGCAGTTGTGAATATACGATAAATGATGGAAGTAATCGATGGCCAGCATTATATACAGGTACAAACACCGATGGATATTGTTATACAGAAAGTATGACACCTAATAGTACTCTCACTATCAACTTCAAAGCTAAAGATGAACAACAAAATCCTGGTATGGGTACAGCAAAATATTATATCTACGATAACGTATGACCAGATGCATCGACAGCAATCACTCCAGCCAATGGAGAAATAATTCATACAACCCAAACACCAATACAGCGAAGTGCAGCAGTAGATGCCGGTATAGGAACAGAGTATTATATCGTGAATGTTTATTCAGATATTTCATGACAAAATTTACTCAGAAATGAAAGCACACAGACGACAGGAACACAAATGACAGGATTAGTAAATGCTACGACATACTATCGAAATGTTATTGCCTATGACCGTTTAGGCAATACAGGTATGCAAAGTGAGATGTTCTCGTTTACCTTTACATTCCCTGCTCCTATAGTCGGTGCAGGATATATTTCATCATGAACAACAGGAAGCAATAACGGTAATTTGTATTATACATGAACAATAGCAATCAGATCATATATGAGTGGACAGGATATTAGTTCTTGCGAATATACAATAGGTAATAATATATGGATTACAGCAGCTACGTGAAACCAGTATTGTGAAGCGACAAATCTAACTCCTACGGAAGATATTAACGTTCAGTTCCGTGCAACCAATGTGTGAGGTACAACAACAGGTGATGGTGTGACATATCTTTATGATACTATAGCTCCGACATTTACCTTTGCTGATACTACAGGATTTGAATGTAGTGTAGGAACGTTGAGTATTGATGCTGCAAGTGATACCGGTATAGGCTTACATACAAGCCCGTATAGTTTCAATGGAAGTACATGGAATACAACTACAACGACCAATATTACCGCTCAGCAACCATGAACGCAAACAAGGACATGACGAGTCAGAGACCAATTTGGAAATACAACATTGCATACAGCGACCTATACATTCACGGACGCATTACCGACAGCAAATGATTTCACGGGACATACCAATGTAGGCAAGACAAGTAAAACCGTAGATTGGAAAATATTGTCAGCAGCAAGTGAATGATCATGTGGAAACGGAGATGTTATCTATGATACCATAGTGAGCCAATGAACTAAAGGTACATGTAGCGTGGTAGGAGATGATATTACGTATACACCAGCAGTCAATAAAACAGGAACTGATAGCTGTACTATCCGTATCAAAGATAATGAAAATAGTACAACAGATATTGTTGTATATCGAAATACTATAGATACCGTAGTGCCTATAGGAACTATAGATTACGATCCTGCAACCGTGACCAATGGTTCTGTCCTTGCTACGATTTCATTGAACGAAACAGGAACTATTACGAGTGCATGATGAGCGACGCATACATTTACGTGAAATGGAAGTTTTACATTCACTTTCCAAGATACTGCAGGCAATACCTGAACAGCAACGGCTCGAGTATATCGAATCAATTTCATATTCAATTCACTTTCATGAGTATCGTACAACACACTCTACACCTCAAATATCGTTACTATCCAATGATATGGACCAGGCATAACAACGTGAGTAAGTATCACTACGTGAACATTATATAAAAATGGAATAGCGCTTGGATGACTCTCAACCACAGGACAAGATGGAGATCAATTCTTTATAGGAATATATTCTGCTGGTTCACCATCGACGACAGTGAGTTCTACGATGCAGATAGGACCTACGACATGAACATTCACCATCACGACGATGGCATTAACCTTTGCTACAGAATCTCCTGCATCGTTAGATATCGGTACGTTCCCGACACCAGAAACAACCCAGGTAGTAGAGAAAGTATTTACAGGAGTAGAGGATTATTTTGTTCTCTCAGATTATATAGGAGATGATGCATGATATTATACCACACTATCAATGAGTAATATGACAGATGAAAACTGACATATATTGAGTAATGATAACATAGCCATCAAAACAGCGACAGGTATTGTCACCTTGTCATGATCAGCAAATCCACATGTAACATCAGCTATAACCTGAGCATATATGACATTTGGTGATAATGTATTTACCTTCATCAAAAGAGATCCAGGATCAAATTGAGGATTGAAATGAACGTATGCAACTTCACCAGCACTTGAAATAACTATCCCTGAACTTCAAGGTATGGGAAGTTATTCTGGTACTATGATCTATACACTCTATCCTAACTAATCACGGTGTGTACCTCATTCCGGCAGCCTGCCCCGCAGAACTGCGTGGGTCAAGGTTTGCGGCCGGAATTGCGGCCGGAATCCATTTTCACCGTGTGTACCTCATTCCGGGGTTAAGGTTTGCGGCCGGAATTGGGGCCGGAATACATTTTCACGGTGTGTACCTCATTCCGGCATCAAGTTTTGCAGCCGGAATCCATACTAAAAAACATACTAGGGAGTAATAATTACCTCCTGGCCATAAATGACCAGGTTGATCTACTAGAACTATACCATCAACCCCATCATTTATGGTGGGGATATAGTTCCACATTTTTTTCACTTCCTGACCATAAAGCTTGCCCGCCTCTGGAGGGGGCCAGGTTGATTATAGAGCTATATTTTAGTCAACCCCATCCCTGCCTGCGGCAGGCAGGCTTCAGGGTGGGGAAGTACTTTAATATAAGTATTTTCTTTATACTTTTTTTATTGATTCTCTTTCACATATATATACACTGATAAAAATCACATGACTATTTATCATTGTTTTTTTGTATGATGAAAAAATATCTCCTCCTGCTTATGCTCAGTTTTTCTCTCTTGGCGATTGTCCCTACACACGCTGATAATCTCAAAAGTATTTCATTAAATTATTGTGATACGACAGGAAATGTTCTTCAATATACGATAGATCCAGAAGAATCAAAAGATATATGCTATACCGTCAGCAATAGTTCAACCCAAGAAGTGACGATGAAAATAAATTTCATTGATGGAACATTTACCAACGATCAATGGCAGAATAAGACATGTTTAGATGAAGCTGCAAAAGAAAATTTTGGTCAGTATGTTAGTGAATATGAACAGCTTATTACCTTGTCATGATGAGAAAGTAGATCACAGACAGCAAAATTATTTTATCCGCAATGAACGGATGGGCAATATTACGGATGTGTGACGTATAGTGTTATAGATGCCCCTGTCGATGGAGCTGAATGAGAAAATTCAAATTTTTCTATCTTGATGCGCAAGGCGAAATTTATTGATGTATTAGTCGGTCACCCGGAAAAAATAACCTGAGGCATCGCACTCAAAGGTGCTCATGGGGCAGCAAATCTTTCTCCAAACACAAACTTTAGAATCTATCAAGATCCAGCAGACAATAAATATGTGATAGAATTGATTATCCAAAATGTATGATGAGTACAGGAGGATATCGTTGTCACCGGAGTCGCTTTCAATATACTAAATTACAGATATACCTTTGTAGAAAATCGTAAATTGCTCAAATGACAAGAATTTGTTATCACAAAAAAATTAGATAGCATTCCAAATTACTATTTTGATGTAAATATTGATTTAGCATATACTCCTATCATACCAGGGATTACAGATCTTCAGACCTCATATATTCATGAAACTGCACGCATATATATTTTCAATTTTATAACGATCATTACTATTATATGATTACTTCTTCTCTTACTTATTTTTCTCTTACTCATCAAATCACTTACGAGAGATAAAAACAAACAACAGATAATCTGAACACCGACCAACATTCCTCCTGCTTCGACTCCGACTATATAACTTCATCTCTCCATCGTTCTATCGTTCTATCGTTCCATTTTATATAATAAAAAATCTCTATGCAAAAAACTATTTCACGAGTATTTCTTATAGGATGTTTTGTATGAGGTATAGTACTATGAGCAGATACATGAACTGTTTCGGTGAGTACGCCGATAGATGGACAAGTATTCAATCAAGCAAGTGCTGAAGTACAAAGCATAGAAGTAAAATTTTGTGAAAATGATGCCAAGACAAAACAATATACTATTACACCAGGAATACGTCAGGATATATGTATAGAAGTTATTAATAGCATAGATAAAGATATTCTCGTATCGATGGATTTCGTAGATGGAACGCTTACCAATGATCAATGGAAAAATAGAGCATGTATGGACAGTCAAAAAGAAAAATTCGGTCAATATATTACTGGCAATGAAAGTTCTTTTGTATTGCCAGCCAGAGGAAGTATAATAAAACATGCACAGCTACTATATCCTAAAGGGGCTACAGGTAATATCATGGGATGTCTGGTCTATTATACCAAAGGAGTATCACTCTGATGAACTGTAGATCTAAATATTCTTGTCCGCAGAGCAAAATTTATAGATATCACTCTTGTACAGCCCATTCTCTTACGCTATCAAAGAGAGATTATATTTATAGGAATAATTCTCTTATTCCTCATCCTATGAATATTTTGAAGAAAAATATATATGTATAAAAAGCACAAGAAATAAATTTCACCATGTGTACCTCATTCCGGCGTCAAGGTTTGCGGCCGGAATCCATACTAAAATACATGTAAGAAATAATTATTCACTTCCTGGCACTAAAGTACCAGGTTGATCTACTAGAACTATATCATCAACCCCATTATTTATGGTGGGGAAGTGGTTTACATATATGTAATAATTGCTGCAATTGTGTTCGCTTTTTAAGAAATGGAGTATAATTGGTTAGTTTATCTTTCTAACCATTATATATCCATGATCTCACCTGATGTTTCTGATGTAAA
>Ga0247842_10002264_pt1 | contig 29074 bp, 57 predicted proteins | sample LaCruzMarch2015__3_FD_192411 | JGI IMG/M metagenome (GOLD analysis project Ga0247842, IMG submission 192411) | Freshwater microbial communities from meromictic Lake La Cruz, Castile-La Mancha, Spain - LaCruzMarch2015_19m | ecosystem: Environmental > Aquatic > Freshwater > Lake | place: Spain...
GTTGGCAGAATATTTTCAAATAGATGAAAAAAAATTTATGGAAATAATATGGAATGGTGCAAACGATAATAATATATCTGAAGAATCTATGGAACTGATTGGTTCAATGACATATTCATACGGACTAATATAAAAAATAATAAATAAAGATGAAACACATAAAAGAGCTTATATTGGAAGATAAAAAAATGATTGATCCATATTTCGAAGGTGCTAGAACCAAAATACAAGAGTTGGCAGAATATTTTCAAATAGATGAAAAAAAATTTATGGAAATAATATGGAATGGTGCAAACGATAATAATATATCTGAAGAATCTATGGAACTGATCGGTTCAATGACATATTCATACGGACTAATATAAAAAATAATAAATAAAGATGAAACACATAAAAGAATTTGTATTAAATGAAAATGTAGATGATGTTTTAACAAAAGAAAAATTAATATCACTTTTAAATAGAAGATTTGGTGATTTAGGAACATTAGAACCTAAACAATATGATTCTTTATACAGATACATAACAAAAAAAATTCCAGATATTACACCAAAAAAATTAATTGAAATATTTAAATATGTTGGTTTTATATCGACAATTGATTCTATTCAACCACCAGATGAAAAAACATTCGATATTGTTCGTGAAATAGAAGCGAATTATGGATTGTAAAATAAAATAATAATATTTGATGGCAACAAACTCAGTTTTTAATTTTCTTTCAACAAAATACCAAGACCTAGTAACACAAATTACTACATGGCTTAAAACAACTCAGAATAAATCTGATATTGTATTTTCAAACGCATCACCATATGGTCAAGTTATAAACACAAATGAAGAACTCTATTCACATTCAATTTTATATGCAAAAAATGCTATAAATCAATTATCAATAGATACAGCGACAGATGATCGTGTTATTGGTAATCTTTCTCGTATTTCCGGAAATAATCCGACCAGACCAATATCAGCAACTGGAACTATTAAATTAAAACTCAAAATGGGAATTGATATTACACAAGAAATTGCTGGTTCTAAAATAAAAGTTTATGATAGAACATCAATTAAAAATAAATCAAATTCTTTATATTATAATATTGTTTTGGGTTCAGAATATACTATTTTTGAAATCATGCCCGATTCATCAATATTATTTAATATCACCCAAGGAAAATATGAAACTCAAAATTTTACAGGTCAAGGTCTTAAATTACAATCTTTTTCTGTTAATATTAGTACAACACAAAATATAGAAAATTTTAATTTCGCGGTATTTTATAATGGTATTTTACTTAATAAGAAAGTTCATCTTTATGATATGTTACCAAATGAATTGGCATATTATTCAATGACCGGATTTAATGGTGGACTCGATATTTATTTTGGTACTGGTGATAATGGTTTCGTTCCAGATATTGGTACAATTATTGAAGTTCGTTATCTTTTATCAGATGGAAAAAATGGAAATATATTAAATAATAAAACAAATGATTTTACATTTATTGATGATGTTGTTGATAATGATGGAAATATATTAAATATGGAAAATTTATTTAATGTAACAATAGAAAATGATATTAATTTCGGAAGTGATAAAGAAAGCAAAGTGTTGACCAAAGCCATCATTCCTTATGTATCTAGAAATTTCGTATTGGCAACACCGGAACAATTTATATTTCAATTACAAAAACAAAATAAATTCTCACTGATAAACGCTTTCAATTTACTCGATGACTCAAACACTAGTAATAATTCATATATCGACAACTTTATTACAATGACATTCGGAAATAATGTAGTAGATATAAGTAAAGTGAGAGAAAGTATGAAATCATATTTTCCAAATGTTTTTGACAATATTATGTATCTTTTTTTGATACCAAATGTTATTAATTATTTTCAGGGAAATTATAATTATTTCAATATACCATTAGATGTATTTTATTTGGATGACTATGAAAAAACCAAAACTTTAGATTATTTAAAAATGATGGGAACAATGAGTATTACAACATCAGTTAAAATATTAGATCCGGTTTTATCTTTTTATGTTATAAATGTTTACATAAGAAGAAATTCTAATATTTTAGAAGATAATTTAAGAAATTCAATTATTCAATCATTATCCACTTATTTTGTTTATAATGATAGATTTGATAGAATTGTTCGTTCAGATATAATTCGATTAATTAAGAATATAGAGGGTGTTGATGCAGTAAATATTGAATTCATATCAAAGAAAAATGAAGATTATCATAGACAAAGAGCACTATTAAATAAAAATAGAAATATTCCAAATACAAATATTTCACAATTGGATGATTATCTATATCCAACGGCAGTAAATCCAGATCGTTATGATATAAATAAAACAATTGGAATAGATCCAATTCAAGGTGATATTTTAATAGAAAAAAATGAATTGGCTATACTAAGAGGTGGATGGTATGATAAAAATGGGCTTTACTATAATGATGTTCCGATTTTAAATGGACTATCAACCATTAATATAATATGGTCAGGTGTAAATAAAATATAAATTTCAAACACGCATAAAAAACCCCCGAAATTTCGGGGGTTTCTTTTTAAATTTCGATTACCAATTTCAATTTAATTGCCTCATTGGCGGTTTCTTTTGAAACAATGGCACTCATTTTATTACCATCCTTATCTTGACCTTTTAAAATAAACCCACCCTTCGATGTTTTCATTAATTCCGGCTTTCCTACAAACGGAACATTCTTTTGTTTCGTTTTCATACAATATGCAGTTAATTCCATAGTATAAATTATTTTTTAGTTATATAAGTTATATAATTTATAAAATGAAAAGTTTAATTAAATATATAGATTTATGTTAACATTCGAAAAATATAAACAACAAACCGAACTTGGTTGTATAATGATAAACTTCGAAATTGATAATTGGTTGAAAATAATCAAACAATTTATTGATGAAACAGATTTATATAAACCAGAACACGAAGATTTCGGATATTGTAAATATCCCCACACAACACTACTGTTATATAAAATATAGACATTTAAAGACATTTAAAGACATTTACATTTTATTACACGATTTGACTCATGCGAATTTAATCCTACTGGAGTATTAAATTGTCCTAACCAGACATTTCCTATATTGATTGCAGAATTTTCATCACGATCAATACAGTTACCACAAAAACATTTAAACGTTCTATCTTTTAATTTCAAATTATGGTTGACCCAACCGCATTTAAAACAAGTTTTCGATGTCCATGCTTCATTAACAAAAACAACATTTTTGTTGAATTTCAACCCTTTATATTCCATCATATTTTTAAACATATTTAGTGATGAGTTATAGAAACTTCTTCTCAAGTTTTTATTGGATTTTCTTTTGTTTTTATCTTCCTTATCAATTTTTATTGTTTTATCGATTATATTTTGTATTTTAATATCACCAATTATCAAATTATATTCTGGTGTTTTTTTAATCAGGTTAGTGGTGACTTTATGTAAAAAATCTTTCCTTGAATTGGTGAGTTTTTCGTGAGTTTTAGATAATTGTTTTTTAACTTTTTTTCTACGGTTTGATTTTTTATTATTTTTTTTAGCTAGTGACTGACTTAATTCTTTAATTCTTTTTTGATATCTTTTGTATAATTTAATATCAAATCTCATTTGTTTGTTCCCTTCATTATCAACATAAAGGTTCATTAATCCCAGATCAAAAGATCTGTACGTTAAATCAATTTTTTCATCGTTTATTTTTCCATCATCATAAGTAAAATTTAAATAATATTTTTTATTTTTTCTTATCAATCTAATTGAAGTCCAGTCGTGTATGATTTCTTCTTTATATTTAATTGGTTCCTTCATTTTCGGTAGAAACAATTTATTATTTTTAATTCTGACATCTGTTTTGACAAAAAATATTGAAGTTAAATTATTTGCTGAACTATATTTCGGAAATCCTTTGCAGCTACGTTTAAAAAACGATTTGAATGATTTGTCTGACCTAAAAATCATTTCCTGTAAAGATTTATTTGGAACATCATTAAATTCTGGCATAAAATGTTTAATATCAACCAATTCTTTCTTTTGATCGTACAATGAGTAATACTTTTCTTTAACTTTATAATAATCAACACGTTCTTCGATAGATGCGTTGTACAATAAATTACATTTCCTGAACCAAAAATTTATTGTTTCCTGTTGATTTTTAGATGGATAGATTCTATGTTTCTTTACAAATATCATTTATTAATTTTATATATTAATAAAAAAGATGACTTTTTTCTATTTTGAGAATTAAAAGTCAAACCGAAGAGTTATTAATAGTTGAATAAAAAGATACATCACGATGATGATTTACCCAATTTGGTAAAAGAATATTTGATACCATTTGATGAATTGAATAATATTTATGTTAAAAACATATCACTTTTCGAAAATGAAGAATATGATGTTGTTAAAATGGATATTAAATCGAAGGATCTTAAAAAAATGAATAAAAGATTAAGGGATAATTTTGAATATACTTCCGATTATCCAGAATATCATTCTCATTTAACTCTGGCTTATGTCAAGAAAGGCAAAGGTAAAAAATATACAACAAAAATTAATGATAAAATAAAATTAATTCCGGATAAATATATTTACTCTTCACCAGAATTTAAGAAAACTACAATTTATTAGCATTTCTATTCATTAATTCCTTTAATTCCTTTATATCGGTTGTATCTTATAAAATTAATTCCGGATAAATATAATATTTACTCTTCACCAGAATTTAAGAAAACTACAATTTATTAGCATTTCTATTCATTAATTCCTTTAATTCCTTTATATCGGTTGTATCTTCTCTTTCCCATTTAGTATTTAAAAATAAACTGATAATATCATCAACAACATCATCCATAACTGGATGCAACCAAACATTTCTAATATTTACTAAAAATGAATTTTCTAACACATCAAATTCTATTAAGGTATCACAATAATCGTTTTTATCAAAATGAATTTCATTCTCATTATCATCAACAGTATCAAGTAAATACAACCCATAAAATGGGGTAAATGGTAATTCAAAAATTTTTGAAAAAATCAGTGACCATGCACCATAATTAAAACTAACCCAAATTTCAGTTTTCATAAAAAAAAGTTTTAAATAAATCCCTCACCATCATATATACAATATCTATCATTTTCTTCATCCCAATGTCTATGATCATAGAGTTTAATATCAAATGAAAATATTTTTAATAAAGTAATACAAAAATATATTCCACCATGATCTTGTTTTGTTCTGGTTCCAAATTCAAAAATAAACCATTCTGACGGAATACAATTGTTCCAACCAAATTCTATTTGGGTTTCAATACTTTTATTTTTACTTAATTGTAGATTCCAGTACATATTTATTCTTTATATTTAATAAATTCTTTGCAGATATAACCATCCGTTAAAATCAAATGTCCAACTGGAATGTAACCCAATTTAATAAGTTTATTTACTTCTAAATTAAAATTTTCAATACTATGTGTGTTCCCTAATATTACCTTGTAATCTTCAATTTCTTTTTGATTACTCATCATTTGTTGTTGCAGATCTTCTAAAGACCCACCCATCATTTTTTCAAGTATTGTTTTCATATTTTTACTCTTTTATTAATTTTAAATTAAATAATACATCATGTAATATTTTAAAAGACATTGGTTTACTTATATGTTCCAAACAACCACATTCTAATGATTTAAATCTATCGTTTATGGAACTTTGTGCTGTAACCATAATAATAGGAACAAATTTATTTTTTAATATTTCTTTTGTGACTTCCTTACCATCCTTACCTTCCTTACCCCTACCAATCCCTAAATTTATGTCCATTAAAACAAAAGAAATATCATCGTTGTTTTTACAAAATTCAATAGCATCATCACCAAAATCTGTTGAAAATATATTTTCATCACTTATTTTCATTTTTTTTAAATATATTTTCAACAAGTTTAAAGACAATTCATCATCTTCAACAATTAAAATTTTCATCATAAATCTGTTATAAAATAAGTTATTCCTTGTTCACTACATACCTGTCTACAATCGATACCATACTCAATAGACATCAAATCAACTGTTGTATCATCCAACCTGTTAAACTTGTGTAAAGACTCCAAAATACTAATCACTTCATTTTTACTAATCATAGTTTCCATTTTTTTAAATTAATTAATTGTTTTTATTTTATATGTTAAGATTCACTATAAATATGATATTTCAAACCATCTATACTTAAATCAGCTTTAACCAAATCATCCACCAACCTTTCCCTTTGTTTGTGAGTCATATGTTCAACACCTATTTCCGGTCTGGTGAAATGATATTCTTCTGGAATATTAGGATGTTTAATCTTTGAATCATAATACGACATCCACATTTTTACACCATCCAAATATTTGATATTTATATTGATATAATTCAATAAATATTCCAAATATTTTTTCCTATCATTTTCATCCATTTTGCGATCTTCGACATAAATATATGTTTCTTGAATTTTTCCTTCTGGAATATATCCATCTTCATAATAATCATCCCAGATGTTAACCGGAATAATTTTTTTTATTATTTTATTAACCATTTTTTAAATCTTTTTCAAGTGATTCAATTTCTAGTTTCCTTTTCATTTGTGGACTTATCAAAGAGTTTAATTTTTTAGTGTAGGTATCATCACGTTTAACAAATCCAACTTTAAGTTTTTTGGGGATATATAACTGAGAACTATTCATAATTTTTATTTTTAAATTTTATTTATGTGACTATGGTAAACTTTAATAACACCATCTTTCAATTTTATTAAAATTTTATCATTATATTCATATACTAATTCCCCCGGATTGTTTAAAATAAATCTCTTTTTGAGATAAGGACAAGTTATATCTTCAATTCTATATACCTTAATTATTTGTGGTTTCAAATATATTTCGGGACTCAATTTTTTTATTTGTAAGATACTATCCTTTTGAATTTCATCAATGATTTCATCAATCGCCATTTTGTTAAAATCAATGTTTTTATCTGAAACAACAAAAACAACTTTCAACTTTGGAACAATTTTCACTTCTGGTACATTTTTAACCACAACATCTGGTTTATTACGGGTGATTTTTATTATTTGGAAACCAACGATAAATAACAACCCAACACCGAATAAACATAACAATAATACTATTTTCTTCATATAATTTTTATTTTTTGATTTTCAAAATTTCTATTAAACTCATAAATCACATATTAAATGTTAATTGTGTGAAATAAATCACATATTAAATGTTAATTGTGTGAAATAAATCACATTATTCTTCTTTAAAACATTTTTGTTGTCATTCCACTTCCCAATTTAACTCTCATACAAATTTCCACCTTATCACCATTTTTCAACGGACATTTATCAGGAATCCTACCTCTACTATTATCTTTTGTTATAATCAAATTTTCATAGTTAGAAGTTACTTCATCTTCGAAATATGGATGTTTACATACCATCAAATTTCCTTCTAATGAAAAGAATGGACATACGAAGTAACATTCAAGAACAGAAATTTCTTTTACATATTTACTCATAATCAAATATAGTTAAATTTTTATTAATAAAAAAATTATTCTTCATCTTTTTCTTCTAATTCTTTGAAATTCCAACCATAAACCCTTTTTATTTTACATACAAATTCATGAATTTCAAATTCATCGATTGGATATTTATCTTTATCACCATTTTCCAAAAAAATAAAACCATCATCAAAATGACATTCCCAATCATTTGATTGATTTAAATACGGTTCATCACCCCCAAAACCGTCACCACCCTCATCGGAAGAAAAAACATAAAATTTGGTCGGTTTATGATATAAAGCAAATTGTAAAAATTTAATTCTATCGTCCTTTTCCATTTTCTGAAAATTTATTTAAAATAATTTCTATTTCTTTTTTAACTGATAAAATAAATGATTTAGCCAATTTAATTGATATTATTATACCACCAACGAAACAGCCAAAAAAAGATAATATCGTCCACCAAATACTATAATCAGTTAGAAATAACACACCAACCGGAATTCCAATTACAAATAATATAAATAACACAATATACAGAATAATGTAAATTGGAACATCTTGGTAGAATTCAATACCACGAATAGTATTATGAATTAAATTTGTTTTGATGTCATCATGTTGATGATTTTCAATATATTTCTTTGCTATTTGTTTTGCTATAAATTTCGTCATAATTTTTTCAATAATAATCTGGTGAATTCCATTTAATTTTTCTTAATCTTTTATTTTCTTTAACAATTCAAATTGTTTGTTCGTTAATTCTATTTTTTTCATATTTAAAACCCCTTATACCCGTATTTTGTATCACAAATTGGACTGAGATAACCTTGACAATGACATCGCATATATGTAGTACCATCCCATCCATTACATTTAGGTCATCTATAAAAAACCAATACTGGTTGAATACACTTATCTTTAAATTCATCACATAAAGCTGAATACACTGGAAAAATTTCTTTATCAGTTAATCCATTTTCAACATACATTCGTGCGTGATTATGACACCGTTCTATTTTAATTCCTTTGATATCATCCATATCAAAAATTTTTTTTACCCATTAAAACATACCCCGGTGGTAAATCAGATGATTTTCCTTTTCTACCAATTAAAACATATTCATTTTCCACAACCTTTTCACCCTTTTCATTAATATAAAAATTGAAATCTGGAACTAAATATTCATCTTCAATCACACTAGACAAAATTCCAGATGACATAATAAATGAACGACCTGTTGTTATATTTTCATATTCGACAGTTGAAATATGAGAATTGAAATTCCCAACATATCCCGGTCTTGGTTTTTTATCAAACAATTTAGAAAACCAACCAACAACCTCTTCCTGATGTCCAGAACCACAATTTTTAATGGAAAATATTTCCCCCCAAAAATTTTTATCTTCGAAGTTCTTTATTACATCATCAATAACAGACACACATCGATCTATATAGGAAATCATAGTTGTACCATTGAAGATGTCACTTAAACGTTCCAAACCACTTTTAATCAGAATATAATCATCCAAAGTTCCTAATACTTTTATTTTGTTGTAACCACACAAATACATACTATAATTATAATATGGAGATACCGCATCCAGAAACGCTGTTGAAAATCCAAATTTGGAAGAATCAGTTACAGTTGAAAAATTTAAAAGGACATCTTTCATTTTCAATTCTGATGGAATATGTTTAAATACTTCATCGATAAGAGTATCAACAGGCATTTTAATAGGATCATCAGTAAAAACTAAAAGTTCCTTTTTCTTATCAGAATCAGTAAATACACTTCGAAAAGATTCTGGTTTGTTTTTAATAATTACCGTGATTTCACATAAAATAGTGTACCAAATATAATCTGGTTTAATAACAATTCCATCATGTGACGAGTAACAAAAAGATAAATATTCTAAATAATTATTATGAAGAAAATTACCTTTGATATTATTCATTATACTCGAATCAATCTTACCAAGAGATTTTTTAACCCTTACACTTTTAATATCGTCATTCTTATAAATAAATTCCATAGTTTTATAATTTTAAATCCTTAAAAAATTTTTTCCAAAATGGAGTAATTTTTTCTTCCAATTCGGTTTCAATTACTTTATTTTCATCGATATTAATATATTTCTTATCAAAATAATTTCCAAATTCAGCTAAATCATTTTCAATTTCAGCTAATTTTTCATAATTATTTTCAGATGAATAAGACATATATAAAAATCCCTTACTAGTTCCATTGATCGTACACGATCATCAAAATTATAACTATTCATCCCAATTTTGTTTGGTAAATACATTATTCAATTCTATTCCAAAATATTCACAAATATTTTTCATATCAAAACATAAATAACCATCTTTCATTCGACATTCAATCCCGCCATCATCATATGTAATTCCAGATTCAAGTAATTGATTCCATTCATTAATTAGATAATTATCAACAAACATAATCACATCATCATTATTCCAGTGATATTCAATATTATGTTCTGTAACAAATTTATAAAGTTCAAGAGTTTTCATATTTTTTCTTATCTCTTTTATTTTTCCTTTTTAATATTTTAACCCCATTCATCGGATTACTTTTAGTTTTACCCAATATCCATTCAATAGTATTGTATATACCATTTTCATAAGTATCACCAAAAAATATACCATCGTTTTTGATTGCTTTCTTAACCAATTTATTTATTTGTTTCTTCGTTCTTTTTATTTTCATTATTAATTTATTAACTTTTTTATCTTGTTCATCAAATAGTTCTTCATTAATCTTTAACGATTTAATTAAAACTTTTCGAACTTTATCATTCTCATCATTTGTATTATCATATCGATGAAGTTGATCCTGAACAATTCTCATTTGATAATACCTTATGTTCAAAGTAAAAATAGCAATTTTTATTTCAGATATTTTAGTTTTATCCTTTTTCATCTCAATCACCAGATTTACAAAATCCAATACAATTATGAAAATTCATTGCGTCACAATGAGTGCCATTATCACATTTAACAGGATAATTGGTTTTAATATATTCGTTTATCACATTCCAATCAGGGTTCTTTTTAATTTTTCTTCGTTGTCCATTTCTTTATCAATTTTAAATACTTTTTCTTCCACTTTAATTTTTTCTTTTTCTTTTTAGAAATAACATGTGGTATCTTTTCATATTCTTCTATTTTTTCAATAATCATTTTCATATCCACAAATCGAACATTTATAATAATTTTTATGACTATCGTGACCGTCATACTTCATATCATGTTTACATATTTCTTGAAAGGATTTGATAGCTGTTCGAAATTTCTTTATATTTTCACCATTTTTAACCATTTCACCTTTCAATTTTAATACCAATGGTGAATCTTCAAAGTTTTTAAATTCATCAAAATCACAAACTTTCTGAAAAGATTCAAGTGCGGATTCAATTTTTTCATTTCTATCGATAAGATTATTCTTTTCGATATATAATTTCTGTATTGTTGTGTCCATTTATTTATTTTTTTTCATATTGTTCACTAAATTTGATTTTGTTGTCACAATCAAATACATCATAACCGAAAGGTATAGTTCTGATTATTTCATCAAAAATAAATTTTGCTAATTCTTGATTCTGGAAATAAAAATCCACTTGTTGTTGACTACCAACAAATCTAATAATTTCCGTATTTGTTCCAGCGATTTTAAACTCAACAATATTGTTAAGATTTACAACATTTGATTGATATACTATAAACATAGGTTTTTGTTTTAAAGAATTTAAACTTAAATATATGTAAAATATTTCGATTAAAAAATTATTTAATCAAAGATATTTTTTTATTTATATACACTTCATCCTGTGGGATTCGACAAATTTCTCTGTACATACATATTGGACCATTAGATAAAACACACAATCTACAATGATTTTCAAGTGTTTCACCAAATTGCAAACCTTCTTTCAATTTAGTAAAATTTTTTATTTCTAAATCCCACTTTAAACTTACTGTTTTTTCTTCCATTTTATTATTCATTTATTTTATACAAAATTACCACGTTAAAAAAATGTTGATCTCTACTAAATTCACCAACTTTTCTCTTAACATAATTATTACTACAACTCATTGATACCAATTCAAACCCTTTTGTGTTTTTAATAAAATAATTAACATCTTCATCTACTCTAACACCAGATGGTGAACAATGATCCCTACAAAATGTTTTACATAAAATTTCATTATTAGATTTCCGATTTAAATAAAATTTTGGATCATAATTTGAATAATCCAAATAATCCGGAATATAACTTGAATAAGGTAAATAATCATGGACACCATAATTTACTTTATAACAATGTCTACTATCTTTTTTCCAATCTTCTGGTGAAATTATTTCTAAATTATCAGACCCATTATTATAAAATAACATATATCCTTTTGGAACAACTTCATTAATGTCATCTTTTAATATCAAACGGTAATTCACTTTTTATCGTTTTTCTTTTGTATTCTTTCATTTTTTGTAGATATATTAAAAAGAAGTTACTTGGTGATAAGTCGTATAGATAAAAACAAAATCAATGTCAAAATCAAAGACCCTCTTCTACTTCAAAGACAATGACAAAATCCAAGTCTTTTTATTATGAAAATTAACTGATACTTAATCAAAAATATCACAACCTCTCATAATCCTATGGTATTTTTTGAGAAAATCCATAAAAAACTTTGGTTTTGTAGAAAAGGCGGTTTTTTGAACACATTTCCCTTTCGAGAAATATACCATGTCGTAGTTTAAATATATAAAGAACTTATCACCAAGTACAAAGAATATGAAATTAAAACTTATGCTTCATTTCATATTCACCATCCTTATTTTTTATTCCGTAGAAAGTTTATTAAGGAAAAAATCAATTGTCGGTTGAAATCTGGTATCAATATTGATTCTCATTCCAGCCACTTCTTTAATCTTTTCCTGACGTTCTTGTTCAAATACAGCTTGAATTGATCTCACCTTTTCATTAAATGATTTAATAGCGGTATCATATGTCATCTGTTTATCTTTATTTGTTTTTTCAACATCATTCTGTGCATCGGCATTGATTTTAGCAATTCTAGCATTTTCTTCGGTTGTAAGATTCTTTACCTTAGCTTTAAAATAATTCACTTTTTGTTCATATTGTCTGTGAAGTGCAGCTAATTCTTCGTGAACCGAAAGTAATTGTTCAGATGTATGATGTTTTTCAATATTAACAACAGTTTTTTCACCATCTTTAATAGTCATCCATTCGATAGGTGGAACTGTTGGTAATTCATTCCTTAAAAACTCTAATTGTGAACCTTTATGAATAAACTGACCAACGTGTGATGCATATGCTTCCGCTTCCATGTATTCAGATAATTCGGCAACACTTAATTGTGACCAACCAAATTCTTCATTAACTTCTGGAACAGAAGTAACATAATCCATCTTTGGTGATTTTGGAACCGGAACAGATGAAATATCAGCTTTTGATTTTTTAATTTCATCTAAAAGAGAAGATTTCGCTTTGATGTTTTCCATTAAAAAAGCCTGACAAGCGTGTAATTCAGATTTGTTTGTCAATAACTTAACAACATCAGTCGGTAATGGTTTACCAACAACAGTTACATGTTTTTTTGGTTCTTTATTGATACCATAAAATATAATAACCGATTTCTCGTAATTATTAACATTGTTCAATGTTGAATCTATTTCTTTTGCTTTTTGGTTACAAAGATTCGAAATAGACTGTGCTTGTGAAAGGCTTAAACCTTTATTAACTGTTAAGGAATTTTTTCTCATAATATTTTGGTTTTTTGAAATGTTTAGGTAAGTAATATTTATTTATAGATTAAAAAATTCTATTTGTTTAAAATATTTTAACCATCATTGTCATCTAATTCTTTTATTTCCTCAATCCAATTATAATCTTTGTGTTCAAATGGATTCATGCCACGATTTTGTAAAAATACACACATACCATTAACATCATCATTCCACTCCCTAGCTTCATCATCTACTAAGGAACTAAATAAATTTTCATATTCAAATGTAATCTTAACCAACTTACCCCTTTTATTTCTTTCTCTATCAATTTCATCGAGTTCTTCTTTCGTTACTTGTTTATAATTATTTTTCACTTCAACTAAATCTAAACCAATAGATTGTGATTCAATCTTCATAAACTTTTCACTGTAATTTTTTGGTGTATTTAAACAAATATGTTTCGAAAATAAATCACCAATTTCATCACCTTGTGCATTAACATTAATCACCACACCACATTTTTGACAATATGACTGATAACCTTGTATTGAACCATCTGGTAATATTTCACCCATAATAAATATTTCTCCCATAATAAAAATTATTTATATTTATATCCTAAATATTTAGGAAAGTTATTAATGTGTAATTCCACTAAATATGCACCATCCGTTATAAATGTTCTACCATTATCGGTATTGTATTGAACTTTATCCCCAACCCAAATAGCAGTAAACATTTATTCTTTTCTATTTCCATAATATTTTTCTTTATTATAGATAAAAAACAAATAATAGTTTTTAATTTTTTTATTTCAAAGAATATTCTTATCTTTGTAATCTAAATACGAAATATGTCAAAAATAGAAAAACAATTTCACCTTATGATGTTAACAGTATTTACGTTAACTGGTTCTTTAATAAGTATATTTCTTATTTCAATATTTAATTAAACGGAAAAGAAAAAGAAAATTTCGTTTTTAATAGAACTTATTCAATGGTTATCAGAAGAAATTTAAACTAATTTTTTTTTATTCTAAATAATATTTATACCTTTGTGATAAAATTAAAAGTAAAAATAATTTATATGAAAAAAATAACAATGGAACAAGTTGATATGATTTTAGCTGGTGCTTCTTCTGCTTATAAATCTGGTCACTTAGATGGTTACAATAGTGCTGTTGATAGACACAATTCAAAGAGTAACAAAAAAATTCAAAAACTATCAAATCAGATCGAGTACATACGAAAAACACACGATGAACATATTATAGAAATATTGAAGCGAATTGATAAGTTAGATAAGTAGGAAGTTTTTTTATTCAATCTTTTTTATTAATTTTTTAAAAACTTAAAATTATGAAAAATCTATTTATCCTTTTAATGTCGATTATATTGACATCATGTGAAAAAACCCCACTAGATCCAAACTGGAAATGGGGAATCGAAGATACTATAACAGTAGGTGTAACAGGATTACTACTATTACTGTTTGTAACATATCTTCTTATTAAAGGTTATGAATGGTTTAAAAAACACTAAAATGGTAATTGGAAATGATGTATTTTATCCGAAACGGGGCCACCGAATGGGCAAATAAAATAAGTAGTCATATTAAACATAAATTAGAAATCGAAGATTAATTACAGAATTATGAAATTTATTAAAATTTGGATTAAATCTTGGAATAAATCAGTTTAAATTTTTTGAAAATAACATTTAGAAATTGAATGAAAAAATCACAACAATTAAATAGATAATAAATATGACATCAGACGAAATAATCAAATTAGGTTCACTTCTCGGTTTACCATTTAATAGGAATGATAATTATGACGATATGATTAATAAAAATATTGTCGTTTTTAATGGATGCAACGGCCAAAGATTTCTCATAGACGGTAAATTAACAAATGAAGAAATTTATAAAACTTTTGGTGAATCTTTAAAATTATTTGGTAAAAGATTAAAATGTATGGAAATAGATAGAATTTTATCTACCAATAGTGATTTCACAACTATTAATGATATTTATTAAAAAATGAAAAAATTATATTAAAAATAAAAACAATGAAAAAACTAACAAGAAAACAATTTTTTACAACAGGAATATTACTATCAATGTTGATACTAATAGTATGGTCATTTACATTTTCAATGACATTCCCCGGTGATCAACCACAACCAGATGGAAATCATGGTGCAGTCCATATAGTATTTAATATTTTTGCTATATGTTTATTTCTAGTTGGAATTATAACAAATATAGTAAATCTAGTCAATTATGATCTAGATTTCTTCGAAAATTGTTATAGAGAAGAAAAATATCCATCCGAAGATGATAATATGAAACCAATTAAATTCAAAAAATGGTTAATGTGGGGTTTAATTATCATCCTATTCTTTTTTATTGGCGGATTAACCAAAAATATATTTAAAGATTCTGTTAAACTATACAACGGTTCAAAGAAATATAATAATTTATATATCCAAAAAGTACAAGAGAAAAAAGGTTTCTATGATAAACTTTGGAAAACATACCTACAAAAAGAAAAAATTACTAACGTAAATAAAGAAACATTTATAACCGTTACCAAAATTATCATGGAAAATCGTAAAGATGGTCTAAATGTTACTTGGAAATGGTTACAAGAAAATCAACAAATACCATACGATGATTTTGTTAAATTCTATGAAGATCTAAGTAACTTTATTACAAAACAAAGAGAAGGATATTTCAATATAGAAATACAATGTCAAGAAATAGCAAACCAAAATAATACAATGTTGGATACTTTTCCTAATAATATCTATAATAAAGTTCTAAATCTAAATAGAATTAATTTTGAATATGGATTTACCAGTGATTCAACCGAAAATGTTTTTAAAACCAAAAAAGAAAATATATGACAATTTGGAAAAAATTACTAAATATCTGTAAATACGTTCAAGATGATTATGTTGAAGAAGATCCCGAAAGAAAGATTTCTTTCGAACCCGAACAACCCATTGAAGAAAAACCAGTAGAAACCAAAATAAAGACAAGGGTTAAACCATTCGATAAAGAATGTACAATGTATATCATTGAATATTATATCGATGAAATTGGTTGGGAACGTTTAGAAAAAAATATATTTTATAATACTGTATCATTGTGTACATATAATCATCCGGTTTTAATACCAAATTTTGATGAAGCAGTTAAAAAAGCTAAATCATTAACACTGGAATATATCACAAAATATAATAGTGAAAGAAAAATTCAATTCGATTACAAAATGAAACAGTTATCAGATAAAATTAATGAAAGAAACAAAACATTTGAAAGTGAATAAATCCTGAAGATAAATGAAAAGTTTAGACCTCTATAAATTCGTTACCGATAACCAATTATTACTTTTCATACCTTATTATCTAATTGATGATTGGAGTAAATTACTTGGTTCTAAAATCTTTAAAGATGAAGGAATCGAATGTATTATGAAATGTTCATATTTCTGTTTTTGGATGATGGATATTTGTGATCGCTTCGATATTGATATGTATGAAATTTTTAAAATATGAGAACAACCCTAAATAAAGATGATCTTAAAAGATTCGAAACCAATGAATTTTATAAAATTGATGAAGTAATTGATTGGTTTATAGAATCTAAAAACAAAGGTGCAAATTATATAGATTTCACCGGATATAGAAATGTTGTTAAATGTAGAATACTAAATATTTCTCCAGATGACGATTTAATAGTGATGTAGTATAAAATATAAAAAATGGAAAATAAACTTAATTCCCTATTCGTACCTTACGAACAATCATACGAACTATATAAACTTGGTTTCAATGACCCTTGTTTTAAATTCTATAATCAAAATAATGAACTGGAATTATTCGATTCTGATATTGACGAAGAAGATAAAATAAATACTCTATTACCGGATATAAATGATTATCTTATGGATGGTGATAATATCAATTATGATTTCTGTACCGCTCCACTATTCACCCAAGCATTCCAATGGATAAGAGATAATCACTACGATTATAATGAATATGGTTGGAAAATTTATGATTATATTTATGATCGTAATCATAATAATTCTGAAACATACCCAAAAGCAGAACTGGAATGTCTTAAAAAAATGTTACAAATGATAACTGAAAAAAAAGAAATAGAAGATAAAACTTGTAAAAACTGTAAACATTTTAGAAAAGGTTATCCAAATAATTTTTCAAACGCATGTTTACTTAAAAAATCAGAAGTAATTATAAACCAAACACCACAGGGAGGATTCAAACAAGGTGATGTTATGGGTGGTGAAACTGGTGTACATGTTGGTGAAGATTATACTTGTTCTAAATTCGAAAAGAAATGAAATTTTTTAAGAAAAAAAATATACCAAATATTATATGGTAAATCCAGATGACCCGGATAAACAAATCACACCATTCAAATGTAACCGGACCTGATAATAAAAAAGATATTCGTAGATATGTCTGGAACGATTATAAAAGACTAGGAAAGCAACGTGTAGAAGCATACCAAATAATCCAAATACTTCTCTATAATAAATCAAGTTGGTCAAACCACCCCGCAGTTAAAATGTGGAAAGGTTATGAAGGTTCATTATGTAATTACTATAACGAAATCGTCACAGAATGGATTTTAAGGGGTTATAAAAATAATATGTTATTCGTCATATACGAAGATAAAATAATCGATCCTTGGTGGCTAGGAAACGAAAATTTCCATAGAGCAATGAGAAGTAAACTGATCGAAAAAAATCCAGATTACTATCTACCAAAATTCCCAAAAGATAAAGGGTTTAATAACAGTAAATATTTCTGGCCAGATAACCAAACAAAAACTTTTAAAATAATATAATTTTTTTTATTATTTGTTTGTATGGAAAATTTAGAATTTGAAATTAAAATATTAGGAAATCTTAAATATCCAAGATTAGAATCGTTAAGCATATTAAGAAAAGAAATCAATTCGTTTGATTATAATTATACTATGACTGAAGTGAAAGAATTGTTAGATTCTATTATGAATAATACATTAAAAAAACGTTTTAATTTGAAATTCAAACACTGTTTTGATAAAATTTTTGATGAAATGAAATATATTGAATTTGATAATTATACAACTGAACAAAATTTTCCAGACAATTGGATTCCACCCATCGGTTAAAATAATATAAACTAAATTTTTTTTATTCACTTTTATTTATTATATTTGTTTAAAATAAAAATTGGAAAAAATAAATGATGTTGTTATTATCGGATACGATAAAGTTACCGAAGAAGGAATTGAGTTGATATTAAATAAGAAAACAAAACTTATTACAGGAAATATAAAATGTGAAAAGTTTTGGGTTTCATGGGACAAAATTGGTAAAAGTTTATTTGAAGGTTATCGTGAACACAGTTATAAAATTTAATTTAAAACAAATTTTTAAAACAAAAAAGTTATGGAAAAATTTCAGATGAATAATAAAATGTATTCTGTAAAATGGACACACTCCTCAGTTGACACACCAACTAGAACAACTCTTTGTGAAATTTTTGATGATTCACTACCAGAATTTCCAATAACATATGCTTGGTCAAGTTTATCAAAAAAAGATAAAGATAAATTCTCACGCAGATTTGGAAGACGACTGTCTTTTCAACGAGCATTAATTGGTTCATTTACTAAAGAAGAACGTACGGCAATTTGGAAATACGCATTAACATATTTTATTACTAGTTTAATCGATAATTGATGATTTCACAACTTATACCATAAATAATGAAAAGAATATTAAGATTTATATCATTTTTCGTTTTTATAATTTATCTTTGTTTTTCAACATATTTTGGATTTAAAGATAAAATATCATTAGAAATCAATTATGGTTTTATTTCATTATCAGCATTAATTATTGCTGTTGGATATAGATTAGAAGAAATTATTAATAAAAAATAAATATGAAAAGAATATTAAGATTTATATCATTTTTCGTTTCAACTAAAAAACAACAAGATCAATTACACAATCATACACCCAATCATTTACATTTCAGGGTAAACGGTGCAGGAAAAATACAAATAACTGATGATTACAAATATTCATGTGGTGGTGAAGAAGGATTCTCATTTGGTGTTGAATGGGGTAAACATGGATTTACTGGAGGCGTACTTCCAAAAGAAGAAGCAAAAAGATTAGCAGAACATATATTAAATACACTGAAAAAATGAACTTAATTAATTTACAAAAAGTAAGCAACTATAAAGTACAAGATTGGCTTTATACACATATTAAAGATTTAACTCCGTATCAAAAAGAATGGATGAGAAATGAAGAAATAATCCGGTTTGCACCATTTGAATTTATGGAACGAAGAAAAAAAACAACACCAAATATTTTTCTAAGATTTTCAATAATATTTATGTTACCCGTACTGTTGATACTTATTATTGGACTACCTATAAATTTTTTTATTAATGGTAATTGGGGATATAATCATGAAAAAATGAAATGGTTTAGTAAATGGACTAATTCCTGTGGTTTATAACATTTAAATAAAAAAGACACAATTTATGAAACCAACAGAACTTAGAATTGGAAACCTAATCAATAGATATTTCGAAGGAGAATATACATCACAAGACTCATGTACAATTCGAGATATATGGGAAGTTCATTCTTCAAACGAAAATATTCCATACACCAGAAGTACCGTATTCACCTTCGAACCCATTCCACTTACCGAAAATTGGTTGGTTAAATTTGGGTTCGAAGAAGAAGTGAAAAATATAGATTATTCACCAATGCCACGTTTTGTTGTATGGAGAAAAGGAATATTTACATATAACACAAATCATGGTTGGTGGATCGACAACGCTTGCAACAAGGAAAACGACATCGACAAAGAAAAACCTGTAATTGATTTATCTGGTCCGGATGCCTTTCCGCAGAATTGTGATACCATCTATTTCGGCGAATCGTTTAATTTCAATGTGTTGTTCTCTGATAATGTTGAACTGGGATCATTCAGTATCGACATCCATCATAATTTCGACCATCACTCACACAGCACTGAGGTAACGGAATGCCAGCTCGATTCGAAAAAAGATTCGGTGAACCCTCTTGTTTTAATCCAGGACGATCACGGATGGTTCAATAGCCTATGAAACAAATCTTTCAGTCTCGGTTCCTTTCGGAAACGGCAGTGGTGTATTTGACGAGGGCGACTACCATTTTTTTATAAGCCTGACCGACAAAGAGGGCTGGTCGGCACAAAAGGGATTGAGTATCAAAATACTTCGCCGGTGAATGAATTAGATACATACGAAAAAGCGAAATCCTATCGAACATGAAAAAATTAAAAACAATCTTCCATATTTCGTATATAATAATTATATACTTATTTATGATATTTCTAGTACCTTTATTAACAATCCTAATATTAACCTATGTTAAAATTAATTAAAAAAATAATTGGACTACCTATGAAAAAATTCTGGAATTATTTGGGACCAACAATATATAGATTAGGTATATTAACCGGAATCATAATGATTATCTGTTGGTATCTATATCTTATACAAAATTAAAAATTATAAAATGGAAAATCAAGAAAGATTAAATAAAATAAAAGAACTTAACAAACAAATAAAACAAATCAACCAACAATATGTCGATGAACTTACTTCCTACAAAATAGGAGATATAATCGAATTTATTGAAATAACCGATGAAATTGATAATAGATACGAATACTACCACAAAGAAGAAATATTTGATTTTAATGTTTTATCAAATGGTGAAATTCATATAGAAACAAAAAGAAAAATACACTATTTTCCACCAATCGAAAAAATTAAACTATTCAATCCCGATGACTATACACTAAGAGATAAAATAGATCCACCAAAACTACTTAATCTAAACGATGAATTCTACGTTACCACAAAAAAAGAACATACAACAAAAGGAAAATTATATAAAGTACATAAAATAACTGAAACAATCCACGATAAATCATACTTCTTCACTAACGATATTAATCAATCTTCATTCGTTATTTATGGTGAATATAGACAAACACTTTAATTATAAAATTACTGATAATTGAAGAAAAATCCAAAATCCTTGAATCCAGAATCAAAAAATTAACCAAATATCTAAAAATATTAAAAATCTAATAAAATGATAGTACAAATCATAATAATTTATATCATATCAATCTTTATCACCAGATGGGTTGATATTACTATTAACAAAACTTTTAAATCAAATATGTTATTTCCTATCGTTTGGTTCATACCAATTTTAAATGTTATGTATGTGTTCGTTACAATTGATGTATTAATATTTAATAAATTATCCAAATTAATTACACAAGAAACTAAACTAACAAAATAAATTCATCATCTGGTTCTTTAAATTAAAACCTAAAAATTAACACATTTAATAAATGGAAATAACTACACCAACACACAAAGGCATGGGATCACACCAAAGTGCAAAAATGTTGAAAGATGAATGGTTAACACCCCCATACCTAATAGAAAAACTTGGTCCGTTTGACCTAGACCCCTGTTCACCAATTAAAAGACCTTGGAATACCGCAAATACACACTATTCTATAAATGATGATGGCTTAATCTTACCTTGGTTCGGTAAAGTTTGGCTAAATCCACCATATGGCACCCAATCCAAAAAATGGTTAGAAAAAATGGTCCAACATGGTAATGGAATGGTCTTAATATTCGCACGCACCGAAACTGATATGTTCTTTAAATATGTATGGGATAAAGCAGATAGCCTACTCTTTCTTCGTGGTAGACTCTATTTCCACCATGCTTCTGGTGAAGTCGCTCGAGCAAACGCCGGTGCACCATCAGTAATCATAGCATATGGTACTGATTGTTCAGAAAGATTATATAAATCAAAATTACCCGGAAAATTTATTATTAATAAATAAAATTATGGAAAGAACATTAACAGAACACCAATTCCATATCGTCTGGACTGAAGCAGTCGAAATGGAAGGATATAACAAAAAATTATTCCAAAATATCCTACAATCAATCATAAATATAAAATTATGAAAAGTAATATCATTACCGAAGATAGTAAATTAACAAATAATTACTTCAAAGAACTATTTCCAAACTATGTAAAAATAGTTGATAAATTAGAAACTATTCACCATTCTGCTGAATGCATTCATTTTACAAAATCGGAATCAGACGAGGAAATAAAACAAAAAGTAAATCACCAAATCAAAAGTGTAGTAATGGAAAAATTTTACTGAACCATTACCAATTTTTCTTTTTGATAAATTTACAGGTGAAGTAATAAATAAAAAATTTGAATTCTGGTACGCAACAAATAACAAAATATGAAACCAATAAATTTTAAAAGATCAAACACAATCTTCGCGAAAGATCAAACACAATATATACCACTCCCAGCATATCGTGATCCGGGACCAGATGGAACAATAATAAGTTGTTGGAAACTTACACTTAAAGAAAGAATTAAAATCCTTTTTACTGGAAAATTATGGTTATCCCTATTGATGTTCGGTAAACCACTAACCCCACAAAGACCATCCGTAAATAAATGGGACACATTCGATAAAACAAAATATTATGAAATGTTAAAAGAACAACAAATAAACACATTATGAAAAATTTTTTTATATCATGGGGATTTTTTCTACTTATTGGAGTAATAATATTCTACCCATTATACTATTACAATACACCCCTTATTATCGTATTTATATTAGGTGTTATATCCAAAATTATAGCAGACATCATAACCGATAAAATCTTTAAAAAATGATAAGGAAATCAGTTACAAAGAAAAATCCAAATATATGAAAATATATTACGATATTTCGAATCCATATCAAAACAATGTTCTATTGGATTTTGTCAAACAATATTGATGCAAACATATTCCGAACCAAATCCATTTCATCTTGGTGTAATGGAAAAATATTATCCCGAAATCTATAAATATAAACCAAGAAAAATACGACCAGATGGATACTGGTTCAACCCATATGACCATGAATTAAGAATAAAAATACTTAAAGAAATTATTCAAAATCTTACTTTACAATCCAACACGAAATGATAGAAAAATAAAAAATTTTTAAAAAATAGTAGAAATAAAATTTCTTTATGAAATAAATGTTAACATCCAAATTGTTATAAAATAGTAAAAAGTTATGTAAATAATTCAATAAGAATTATTTACGGAAAATATAAATATAAAGTAGAAATATCAAAAAATTCAAAGCTCTAATATGAACGTGAATTTATTGTTATTTATATTTATAAAATATTTAGTCCATTTTTCTATTTCCGGGAAAAATATTTAGTCCACTGATTATCAATTATTTATATTTATACCAGATTCCCAAATATTTCTTATTTAGAATCCTTGATCATTTTTCACAATGAAATTATATGGTTGATATTTAGTGTATTAGAAAAAATATACTAATTTTTTGCGCGATGAAATTTTGAATAATTCGAAATATTTTTATCAAAATATCTTCCTTATTTAGAATGAAATATTTTTTTATTACAAATAATATTTGTACCTTCGATTCGTTAAAATCTATATAGGTCTTGATAAATTTGTAAATTATTTAGATAAAAGAATGGATAAATTATGAAAAAAGAAGAAAGTATTGAAATAATGGAAATGGTTAGACAAAAACAACTAGAATTATTGGCTAATGTTTCTGAAAAATTATATATTAAGTCAAAGAAACAATCCTTAATAAGTAGAATATGGAAAAAGAAGAAATCATAAGGAGACATTTTCATGGAATTTCAGATGAACAATGGACTGGGTTGAGGCGATGAAGCCTTATACATCTTCGGGACAATAGATTTAGGAATCATTTTTCTGGGGATTAGCCGTCAGGCTTTTCCCCTTTTTATTTATTAAACCTTGGATGTATATAATCCAAATATGGAAAAAGAAAAATTAGCGAAGTATGTTAAAGTATATTTGATGAAGAACATACCATGTTTAAGATAGTGTGTGCAAAACAAAAGTTACCTATGACAACAGTATTAAGAAAGATAGTTGTAAGTTGGGTAGAGAAGTATACTAGGTAGAAATATTTCCTTATTTAGAATCTTTGATCATTTTTCACAATCAAAATATATGGTTGATATTTAGTGTATTAGAAAAAATGAATCAAAATTTGGTCCGATGAAATTTTGAATAATTCAAAAACTGGAATTTTCTTATTTAGAATCCTTGATCATTTTTCACAATAGAATTTTTCTTATCTTAAATATAGATGATTTTAAAGACCGTAGTTGATTTTTTATATTACAACAGGGGAAACTATAACTTTATGATAAAAGTTCATTAAAACACTTTAAAAGTGTATTTACAGTGAAAAATGATCAAGGATTCTAAATAAGGTGAATATTTATACTCTACCTATTTTACTCAAATATAAGAAATATGTTATTTAGTTAATATTTAGTACATTAAATCAAAAGGTAAAAGATTATGATATATACTATATACTATATTATTAATTATTTTCATCAAAATCTGATTTTATGGAATTAAAATCATTTTCGCTTAAATACATATTTTCTAATTCAGCATTTTCATACCAATTTATTCTATTTAATAATATTTGGTAGTTTGGTCCCTCTATCCAATCGTCATAGATTGATTCTTCATAATTATCCTCCATTCCTATTTCAGGTGTAGATTGGAACCAAATTTTTTTAATCCATTTAGGATAAAGTGTACCATTATAACCAAATTTACTATAAGTTGAACCAAGTGGATTAAATGGTAGTGGTGGATTTATTTTTTTTAATCTAAAATCTAAATCTATATGCATAGAGTAATAATCATAATCAAATATTATTTGTTCTCTATTTAATCCGTTAGTATCAATTTCAAGTATAATTGGAACACCACCATTGGATGATATTGAATTTTGAGCATAGAATTTACAATCTAAAATATTACTTGAGAAGAAAATATAATTTGTGTGTTCGATAGTAAAATTAGATGGACTTTTATTTGATTTTATTCCAAATCTCATAATAGATTCTAAATATTTAGATGAAGTGCCATGATATACTATATGGGGTAATTTATTTTTATTCTCTAATAGAGTTTGAATATTATAATAAATAAATTCATCATATTCTTCATTGGTATATATTTTTAGTGTTTCAATTTTATATTTAGTTTTTAAAAATTTTAGTGTATCTTTTAATTCTTTTGAAACAAATGGATCTGGGGTAAATTCCAGATGATTAACTTGGGTAATAATATTTGGATCATCTTTTTCCCACTCAAGAAGAATTATATCAGGTCTTTCTTCGGTTATTTTTATAATAATATCATAAAAAGATTCTAATAAATCTCGTAAATCAATGAAAAAATCTTCCCATGATTTTAATATTTTTAACCTTGTTTGTTTTAATATATAATAAAAAAGATATAAATAAGAGTGATATTATATAGACCACCCTGTCCTGTAGTTTTTATTGAAAATTCTGATGATTCTAAAAGTTTTTGTACAGGATCAACAGTAACTTTATTATCGAATATTTATTATCCTGGAATAAATCCTACACATTATCAATGGTACAGAAATGGTTCACCATTAGTAGGCCAAACAGGTGATACTTTATCTTACTCGAATTTTTCTAATTTAGATACTTGTTATTTATGTATTACCGGATCATCTTGCAATGGTTCAACATCAAATACTATTACAATATCAATTACTCAAAAAAGAACACCAACAATAACAATAGCTAGACAAGGATTTGAACTATCTTTTATTTGTGATGGAGAAGAAGTTTTAATTACTTCAACAACAGCATCCGGTGGAACATTACCAACTTTCGATTGGAAATATTTTGAAGTGGAATATGGACAATGGATGAGTTTAGGATATACTGGTTCAACTATGAAATTTGTTCCATATGATGGAATACAAATAAGATGTTATATGACTTCAAATGAATGGTGTATTATAACTGGTGTTACAATAAGTAATACATTAACATTAACCGTTACACCTATTCCAATTCCAAGTGTTTATATAACACCAACTGGAACAACTTGTTCTGGTGTAACTGTAACATATTCCGCAATTCCTACAAATGGTGGAAGTGGACCATCTTATGTTTGGTATGTTAATGATGTTGAACAATTATCAACAAATTCAGCGTTTACATATAAACCGTCAAATGGTGATGTAATTACAGTAAGTATGGTAAGTAATGCTGTTTGTGCAAATAGAGGTGTGAGTTATTCTTTTATTCAAAATGTAACGCCAAATCAAACATTTACAATACCAATACTTAGTGTTCCGGGTAATTATTTGTATCAACCTTAAAAAATAAAATAAAATTATGCCAGGAGCACCGTATTGGAGATGTGATGTTTTAAGTGGAAGTACAGTTACTTTTGATGTTGATGTACCAAATATTTTTCCACCAGAATGTGTGGGTCCTTTTCTTTATTCTTGGAGAAGGGTAAGAGTTGGTGTAACAACTGAAATGTCAACAGCGTCAGGTTTTACCACAACACCTCAAAATAATGATGATTATTATTGTATCGTAACAGGAACAACTTGTACTTGTTTGACATCTAATCCAGCTTCATCCAAATATGTTAGAACTGTTTTATATACAGTAACCGGAACAACACTTAAACTAACTGGACCTGTTGGTGAAGTTTGTTCTGGTACAACTTTAACTTATATCTGTTATCAAACAGGTTATACAAATCCTTATTATCAATTTAAAGTCGATGGGTCTGATGTCGGTACATCTGGAACAACAAATTCTTGGTCAACAAATAATCTATCAGCATCAGCATCTGGAACATTACATTCAATAACTTGTGATGTATCAGAAGGTAGTGGGGGTGTATTGAATCTAAAAACAAGTAATACACTAAATATATATGTTTATTCAAATTATACACCACATATTACCATTAATTATGATCCAAATAATCCACCTCCTTGGTGTGTAGGTGAATATTTAAATTTTTCTATGGTGATTTCACATTTATGTGGATCTATATATTTATTTACTTGGTGGATAAAACCATTTGTAACCGGAGTTTGGGTAGAAATAAGTGGTGCGGCTCATAGTCCATCATATAGTTCATCATCATTAGAAGATGGTGACGAAATAAAACTTGTAGTAACAAATATTCCAACCATTCCCACTTGTTGTTCTACAACAGGTGTAACTGAATCAAATGTAATTACAATGGATATAACAGCAATAACAGAACCTATTGTATCAATTGTATCTAATGTTACTTGTATTCCAACAGCTTTACCACAAACTATTTCTTTTACTGGAAATACAACTAATGGTGGAACATCACCAAGTTATTACTGGTATTCAATACCAGCAACATCAGTTTATACCGGAAGTAGATGGTGGTCGGTTACTCTTACTTCCGCAATTATGGCAGGATATAATTACTTTAGTGCAATATGTAATATGACACCAGATAAACCATGTAATACTTTACCATATGGTACAGATACAAAAACTCTTAACTATTGTAATTTTTATGAAGGTCAATCTTATGGTGGTGGTATTGTTTATTATATATCATCCAATTATATTTATATATGTGCATCTAATGATTGGTATCAAACTACATGGAATTGTTGGCAGGCACCTATTGTAACAGGATTATTAATAGGTTCAGGTTGGCAAAATACATCAAATATTTATGATTGGTGTGTGAATAATAGTAGTCTATTGGGTGCAGGATGGTATTGTTGGGGTTGTTCTGTAAGTGGTTATACCGATTGGTTTTTACCTAGTAGAAATGAATTAGCTGAAATGTGGGTCAATAGAAATTATGGGTTGAACTTAACTTTTAATTGGTACTGGTCATCTTCTAGTGAAACAAATGTAACAGCTATTAGACTCCAAATACAAGATGTTTTTTTTCTAAGTTATGAAAATTATAATCGAAATAGTTCTGTTGTTTTTAGAGGAAATAGACGTGAATCTATACAAAATTATTGGTATATTGGAAAAAATATGGGTGATTATAGTAATCCAATAATTGTTTTTTATGTTGGTCAAGATTGGGTATTGATGGCTTGTGCTGAAGAACAATTGATACCTTGGGGGTGTTGGAATTATACTGTTGGTGGTACTGTACGAGATATTTATTATGGATTGAATAATACTAATTGGATTTGTTCTCTTGGTTGTTCAACAGGTGGTGCTGCTAAATATTGTCAAGATTTGTGGTACTATGGATACCATGATTGGTTTTTACCAAGTACTTATGAATTAGAAATTATGGTATCACAAAGAGGTGGATTACTTTATATGATAAACGGTCATAGTTATTGGTCATCAACAGAATATGATAAACTGGAGTCAGAATGTATATTATATAATACAAATGTTGGTCAAGTAGCTTGGATTAATCATCGATATAAAAATAGTCAAGATTGGGATACATATTGTAAACCAATCAGGAGACAAGCTAGAATTTTTTAGACCCATACCCATAGAAAAAAGGGGGGTGTTTAATGACACCCATGACACCCATGACACCCATGACACCCATGACACCCATGACACCCATGACACCCATGACACCCATGACACCCATGACACCCATGACACCCATGAC
>Ga0247842_10002266_pt1 | contig 29050 bp, 26 predicted proteins | sample LaCruzMarch2015__3_FD_192411 | JGI IMG/M metagenome (GOLD analysis project Ga0247842, IMG submission 192411) | Freshwater microbial communities from meromictic Lake La Cruz, Castile-La Mancha, Spain - LaCruzMarch2015_19m | ecosystem: Environmental > Aquatic > Freshwater > Lake | place: Spain...
TCAGAACCGGTCTGCAACGAATGCGGTGGATGAAAGAATGTCGCCAAACCCGGTTGTCTTATTTATATTTTGTGAAATGTATGTAGGAATGATGATTACCGCCCGGTTGCCAACTTCAAAAATGCCCGTTGTCTGATCCAGTCCAAACACTTCCTGGACAGTAGCGTACGCCAAAAGACCTTCTCGTGACAGGATGTGGTCTCCCAATCCCGCTGTGTCGGCAGTCACCCGTGCTGCAAGGAGAAGGGCATCCCGTGATAATTCCGGTTTTTTTGTTCCGGATTTCAGGATGAGAATATAATACCCAAAGGTATGGAGGTGAATCCGGGGTACACCCGTTGCATCTGCAAGGATGATAGCATCACGCACGAGAGCAACCGGAGAATATGGGAGCATAGCATCTGACGCCGGATCAGTTGCCCGCAACACCTGTATGAACAACCCCAGTTCCCGTTCATTGAGCCCGATACTGTCAGTATTCGGGATGATATGGCGAAGCATCATCGTCATCACATGCCGGTCTGCACCAGAGACGCATTCAACATGTGTCCGCATGAGGGGATGAACACTGCGGATCATCCGAATCTGCCGTGCTGCGGTCACAAATTCCTGTTCCGTGCGCAGGTACTGGTAGCCTGAGAGAAATGCACGCCGGCAGGAACGAATCTGTTCCAGAAATGAATCCATTGAAGCCTCAGGGAGGATTACAGTGGATGGATCATGGACAGGAGACACGATGAACCGGTTGTTCCGCGGAACAACATGGTCAGCCAGCGGTACCAGTCCCGGGGAATATTCGAAGATCAGGTGGATTATGTCAGAACGATCGTCCGCTCCTGGTTCAAACGTCAGGGGAATGGCACCAGCTTTCTGCAGTATAGCACAGGTCTTTGGGCCGGCACCGGGTACAGCACAGGTAACTGACGGGATGCCAAGTCTGCAAAGGTGAACGGCAGCAATTCCTGCCTGACCCCCCATAGAGAGCGTACCGGAACGGGAAAAAGATTCTGAAAGTTTAAGATATACTGACGGTTCGCTGATAAACACCTCATCAGCAGAACAGTACCTCATTGATTGTTTCAGTCGGTCGGGTATCGCACCGAATCCCTGCACTGCAAGATGTTCAAAGGATCTCAGTATATCGGGTGTCACCGGAATAATCCGGTCGATATTGGCATTGAACCCGGTAATTACCGGATCCAGCTGCGGTTTTTGCAGGGAGCGATACAGGGTCTCCCAGACACTGGCGTTCAAAATAACGTCACCTTTCCTCACGCCAAGTGGGATGTTACGAGATTATAATGTTATTATGCGGTTCTCGCTTTTCATGTTCGTTTGTTCTTCCAATAGTATTAATCATGACATTATCCACATTAAAGTCAGGAAGGTATACACACATGGCCGATCAGAATAACCGACTGGCTGATAAATTTCCCCATGTTCCGGAACGGATATCCGGTCTCGTCGATCTGGCATACAATCTCTGGTGGAGCTGGCACCCGGAAGCACGGGTACTCTTTAAGCAGATCAACCAACAGGCATGGAAAAAAAGTGTCCATAATCCCGTTAAAATGCTCAGGGAGATGCCCCCTGAATTTCTTGATAGTCTTCTTTTAAATCCGGAATACCTCCATCGTTATGACATCATTATGAACCGTTTTTCCCAGTACCTGACGGACCGGAATGGCTGGTTTTCGGAACATTACCCAAAACGCAAATCTCTTACCATTGCATATTTTTCTGCGGAATATGGTCTCCACCACTCACTTCCCTTTTATGCGGGTGGTCTCGGGTTCCTCGCGGGGGACCATTTAAAGGAATGCAGCGATCTGGGTGTTCCGCTGGTAGCTGTGGGATTCATGTATTCAGAAGGATACCTCCACCAGCATATTCGCCCCGATGGTTGGCAGGATAATATCACTGAAGTGCTGGACCGCGATGCGGCACCGATTATAAGGGTTCTCTCTCGTTCCGGAGACCAGATGGTGATACGGGTACCCTTCATTGAACCCCCTGTTTATGTCGCCGTGTGGAGGGTTAATGTAGGCAAGATTCCTCTCTATCTGCTGGATACTGATATTACTGCAAACATTCCTGAATACAGGACTATCTCCCATCGCCTTTACACAGAGCAGCCCGAACAACGTCTGCGACAGGAAATAGTACTCGGGATCGGGGGACAAAAAGTACTCAAGGATCTGGGAATAGAGTTTTCAGCCCTGCATCTCAATGAAGGGCATCCGGCGTTTGCCCAGTTGGAGCGGATGAGGGAACGGGTGGAAAAAGGCATGACATTTGAGGTTGCCCTGGCGCAGGTGAGAGGGACTTCGGTCTTTACTACCCATACTCCGGTTCCCGCAGGAAATGATATTTTCCCCTTTGATCTCGTAGGCAAATATTTCTCCAGGTATTATCAGCAGCTTGGCATCGACCAGAACACCTTTTTCCAGCTCGGACACCACCCCTGTAACCCTGGAACCGGGTTCAACATGACCGCGTTTGCACTACGGACAACTGAATATCATAACGGTGTCTCAAAGAAACATGGCATGATTGCCCGTGGGATGTGGCGCTGTATGTGGCCTGACCTGCCGGAACAAGAGATCCCCATTGACCATATTACCAATGGGGTTCACATCCCGACATGGCTGAATCCCCGGATGGAAGTTCTCTATTCAAAATATTTTACCTCCACCGATCCCCACTGGCAGATCAACCACGACAACCCGGAGATCTGGCAGATGATTGATGAGATACCGGATAAGGAAATCTGGGAAGCACATACGTGGCTGAAACAAAAACTTCTCAACAGGATCCGGGAAATAAAGCGGGTTAACTGGGAGACTCATTTAAAAGAACCCAGTAACCTTGTCGCAGACGGTCTGATGCTCAACCCCTCTGTTCTCACCATCGGGTTTGCCCGCCGGTTTTCTGCGTACAAACGGGCAGATCTTATTTTTCATGATCCAGCCCGTCTCCAGAGGATCCTGAATAACCCCTGGCATCCGGTTCAGATGATCTTTGCCGGAAAAGCTCATCCTGCCGATAATGAGGGGAAAATAATTCTGAAACGGATTTATGAATTTGCCCAGCAACCGGAATTTGGTGGCAGGATCGGTTTTGTCGAAGATTACGGGGAACAGACGGCCCAGTATCTAACTCACGGAGTGGACGTCTGGATGAACAATCCTACTCCGCCTATGGAGGCATGCGGGACAAGTGGCATGAAGGCTTCTTTAAACGGGGTACTCAATATGAGTATTCTTGATGGGTGGTGGATTGAAGGATATAATGGCAGTAATGGCTGGGCTTTTGGCAGTGACACTTCTCCGGTAGCACGGGATGTTTCTGACGCCGCTGCTCTCTATACCCTGCTTGAAAAAGAAGTAGTGCCACTATACTATTCTGCTTCTATTGACGGAATCCCCCACGGCTGGGTAAAGATGATGAAAGAAACCATAAAAAGTACCAGCGCATTATTTTCAGCCCGCCGCATGGTCAAAGAGTATGTCAATAAATACTACCCCTCTCTTCTCACAAGTGCGGAAAACGAGTGCCGCTTCTCTTCCCTTGAATAACTTTTCAAAAGTAAAGAACGGAAATGGGTTCTGTTGCCTCTGCGGGACGTTAAAAACACCCGGCATTGAAGTGTTCCGACAATTTCATTTCCATTAAGTCCGGTCAGAGCCACAGAACCATTAATTGGAGTATACCGAGATTATTTGACATCACATCAAACATTCTATGTGAGTAAACTAACCAATCAGGGTATGATGGTTTAATTTTCCTTGATTCCCCAGAACCAGGAGATAATAAACCGTAAAAATAGCGAGAGCCGGTATCAATCCGGCGCCATTTCATCAGCCGGGATAAACAACGATGCCTTTCGGTTCTGTCCGGTGATCACCCGCATTAGCGATCGCAGCGGCACCGTTTGCAACTGCCGGTCGATGCTACTATTTTTGCGCCCGCCCGAAGGTAGAGAGCCGGGCGGTCCTGACAATTGCAAGCCGGGGCGAAGTGAACGCACGCGAATGGGAGCGGGCGTCTGCATCTCCTCGCGGGCTGACCGCAACACCGGGATCACGTACCTGCCTGCATCAACCGTTGACGACCCCGGATAATCAAAAACCTGCTCATGTCTTTGGGCATCGTCTGCCCTTTTGAGAGCCCCCTTGATTTCGTGTAGGAGTGCTTCTACCGGTAACACGGTTATTGATGGTGCCTTTTTGGGAACAACCTATAAATATAATAGTAATAATAATCTCTCTCCATCCTCTGATACGTGGTGTGAGACAATGAAAAAAACCAAAACAATCTCCCCGGATAACAAATCAGCTCAGGAACCCTTAAACAAAAATTCCGTTCCCAAGAAAGCCCCAAAGACCCCCACACCCAAACCCAGTTTCCCCATCATCGGAATCGGCGCCTCTGCCGGGGGGCTTGAAGCGTTTGAGCTGTTCTTCAAAACAATGCCGGTCGATAGCGGCATGGCGTTTGTGCTCGTCCCCCACCTTGACCCGGGTCATGCAAGCATGCTCTCAGATATCCTCCAGCGGAACACGACGATGCCTGTTCACGAGGCGCAGGATCAGACTAAAGTCCAGCCAAACCACGTATATATCATCCCGCCCGCGAAGGACATGGCGATCTTCCATGGCGCACTCCAGCTTAGTGTTCCTGAAAAGGCACGGGGACTGCGACTGCCAATCGACGCTTTCCTGCGATCGCTTGCCGAGGATCAGGGCGAACGCTCGATCTGCGTGATCCTCTCGGGAAGCGGGTCGGATGGCACACTCGGAGTCCGCGCAATCCACGGGGCAGGGGGCGTTTCCTTTGTGCAGGAACCCTCAACAGCGAAGTATGACGGCATGCCCGCAAGTGCCGTCCAGAGCGGTCTTGCCACATATGTGCTGCCGGTCGATAAGATCGTGGAGCAACTGGTCACCTATGTAAAGACCATCGCGGATACCCGGATACCCCCGCCCATCCCGGTTCCTGCCGCAACCAGTGCAATGAACCGGATCATGATGATCCTGCGGTCGAGGACCGGCAACGACTTTTCCCAGTATAAGAAGAGCACGATCCAACGCCGCATAGAACGGCGGATGGTGGTGCATAACCTTTCGGACATAGACACATACGCCCGGTACCTCCAGGAGAACCCTGCCGAAGTTCAGACCCTTTTTAAGGAACTGCTCATCAACGTGACCAGCTTCTTCCGTGACACAGAAGCGTTTGCCGCTCTGAATAACGAGGTCCTGCCCCGGATGTTTGAGAATAAGCCGGAGAACTATGTCTTCCGGGTCTGGGTGCCGGGGTGCGCCTCCGGTGAAGAGGCGTACTCCATCGCGATGCTCTTACGCGAGTACATGGACGAGATCAAACAGGAGTTCACGTTCCAGATCTACGCGACCGATATCGATGACGATGCGATCGCGATCGCACGGTCTGGCACCTACCCGGCAAACATCGCCATCGATCTCTCACCCGACCGGTTGCGGCGGTTCTTTGCAAAAGAGGAGACCGGGTTCCGGATAAAAAAAGAGATCCGTGAGATGGTCGTCTTCGCTATCCAGAACGTTATCAAAGACCCGCCGTTTACAAAGATGGACATTATCAGCTGCCGGAACCTCTTAATCTACCTGGAACCTGAACTCCAGAACCGGGTGATTCCGGCGTTTCATTACGCGCTCCGACCGGGCGGGGTGCTCTTTTTGAGCCCGTCAGAGGGCATCGGGAATTTTACCGATCTCTTTGCCCCGCTCGATAAAAAGTGGAAGATTTACACCACAAAACCCTCTCTTGCATCTACCCGGACGCTTGTCGCACAGCGCTTCGCGTGGACCAGCGACCAGCCGGAAAAGGAACCGGGTAATGTCACAGGCAAGAGAAATAAGACAAACTTTGCCGAGGTCACCCGTCGCGCCCTCCTCCAGGAGTACGCCCCGCCGTCCGTTATCACCGATGAAAAAGGGAACATCATCTATGTACACGGCGAAACCGGGAAATACCTCCAGCCGGCTGAGGGTCATGCGAGGATGAATGTCATCGATATGGCACGCAAAGGGCTGCAACTCGAATTGCGGACAGCCATCTACAATGCTGCCATATTGCACACACCAGGGGTCTCTCGGAACATTCCGGTCAGGACGAACGGGGGTATCCACGAGGTTGATGTCACGGTACGACCGCTTGCCGACCCGGAGGCAACAGAGAATCTGCTGCTTGTCAGTTTCCATGCCACCGGATTACCGGTGCCGGAGAAACGCACACCGGTGAAGCGTGCTACCGGTAAAGGAACTTTTAAACGCGTCGAGGAACTTGAGCAGGACCTGGCGTACACCAAAGAGAACCTCCAGGCGACCATCGAGGAGATGCAGGCAGCAAACGAGGAACTCAAGTCCACGAATGAAGAACTGCAATCAACAAACGAAGAGCTCCAGTCCACGAATGAAGAACTTGAGACGTCAAAAGAAGAACTCCAGTCGCTGAATGAAGAGATCGTGACCGTGAATTCAGAACTTCAGGCAAAGATCGAGCAGCTCACGGGCATCCAGAATGATATGAAGAACCTGTTGGAGAACGTTAATGTCGGGACGATATTTTTAGACGACCACCTCGCCATCAAACGGTTCACCCGCGATGCGACAAAGGTGTTCCGGCTCGCTGCATCCGATATCGGGCGCCCGCTTGCCGATATCCGGTCAACGATTCCGGACGAAGACCTCATCCCTGACGCGCAAGCGGTCCTTGATTCGCTCATCCCGAGGGAGAAGCAGGTGCGGACGACCAATAACGAATGGTACCTTGTCCGCATCATGCCGTACCGCACGCTGGAGAACGTGATCGAAGGTGTTGTGCTGACGTTCTCCGATATCACCGCATTAAAAGCGGTCGAAGCCGAAAGCCAGCGTGCCCGCAACTATGTCCAGAGCATCATTGACACGGTGCGGGAGCCGCTTATCGTCCTGAACGCTGACATGGCAGTAATCTCTGCGAGCAAGGCATTCTACCAGACCTTCGGTATGACACCGGAAGAGACACAGAGCCGGTCGCTCTATGCACTGGGTGACCGGCAGTGGGACATCCCGAAGCTCCGGGAGCTGCTGGAAACCGTGCTGCCGAAGGACACGAATTTTGAGAATTTTGAGATCGAACACGACTTCCCCGGCATCGGGCACATGACCATGCTCTTAAACGCCCGCCGTATCCCCGGAGAAGCAGGTTCGACACCGTTTATCCTCCTCGCTATTGAGGACATCACCGCGCGTGGAGTGCCGGCACAGGATCGCTCACGGGATGTGCGGAGCAGGAAGAAAGACTGATGGCAGCGGAAAAGAAGATGGCACCGGAACAGAAGGATGCGGGCACTACTTCCCCCGGACGGTCCCTGCGGGATGAGGCAGAGGAGCGGCTTGCACGCTCCCGGAAGATTTCTCCGACGTTAAAGGGGCAGACCCCGGACGAACTCATCCACGAACTCCAGGTGCACCAGATCGAGCTTGAGATGCAGGCAGAGGAACTCCAGAGGGCTCACTTGGCGCTGGAGGAATCGCGGGACAAGTACCTTGACCTCTACGAGTTTGCACCGCTCGGCTATCTCATGCTCAATGACGAGGCAATCATAGCCGACGTGAACCTTGCTGGTGCGACACTTCTTGGGCTTCCGCGAAGCAGACTGGAACGGGCACGGTTCAGGAAATTTGTCGCCCCACAGGATAGTGAAGCATGGGACCGGTATTTTATGAGGGTGTTGCAGCACGAAAAGAAACTCACCTCCACCCTTATGCTCACGCGGGAGGACGGCACTCGTTTCCCCGCCCGGCTGGAAAGCATCCGGCTCACCGGTAAAAACGAGGGAACGACAACAGTCCGGGTGGCAATCAGCGATATTACTGATATCCGGCAGGCTGAGAATGCGTTGGAGGAGACCAATGAATACTTAAACAACCTGCTCGATTGTGCAAACGCCCCGATCATCGTCTGGGACTCCAGTCTCCGGATCACCCGTTTCAACCATGCGTTCGAGTATTTGACCGGCAGGGTTGAGCAGGAAGTGATTGGGCAGCCACTGGAGATTCTCGTCCCTGCACTGACGAGGGGATCCGTGTTAAACCAGGTCCATAAGACCCAAAGCGGGGAGCACTGGGAATCGGTCGAGCTGCCAATTCTCCACGTGGACGGGAGCGTTCGAACCGTCCTCTGGAACTCTGCTACACTCTTCGGTGAAGATCATACAACGGTGATTGCTACCATCGCACAAGGTCAGGATATTACCGACCGCAAACGGGTGGAGGTGGCGTTGCGTGAAACCAACAAAAAGCTCAACCTTCTCTCCAGCATCACCCGGCATGACATCAACAACCAGCTTATGGCGATCAATGGCTTTTTGGAGTTGTTACACGGTAAAGTCCCTGATCCTGCTCTGCTGTCCTTTTTCACCGGGATTATGAATGCAAGTGCCCGGATCACTGCCATGATCCAGTTCACCAAAGAATACGAAAATATCGGTGTCCTTGCCCCTTTCTGGCAGGATATCAGCACGCTCGTCGACACTGCGGTAAAGGAGGCGCACCTTGGGTCGATCGGATTTGCGAACATGCTCTCTTTCGGAACTGAAGTGTTCGCGGACCCGCTCATCGCCAAGGTCTTTTACAACCTGATAGATAATGCGGTGCGGCACGGCGGGAAGATCACGTTTATCCGGTTCACCTCAAAAGATCAGAACGGGACGCGGCTCATCATCTGCGAGGACGATGGCGATGGTGTCCCTGCCGAAGTGAAGGAGCGGATCTTCGAGAGGGGATTCGGGAAGAACACCGGTCTCGGGCTCTTTTTAGCTCGCGAGATCCTTGCAATCACGGGCATTACAATCACCGAGAACAGTGTACCGGGCAAAGGTGCACGGTTCGAGATCGCCGTACCGAAAGGAATGTGGCGGATGATGGGAGCGAAAGAGTGATGAAAGAAAAAATCCGGGTCTTGTATGTCGATGACGAATCAACCCTTCTCGACCTCTGCAAGACGTACCTGGAGCGGTCCGGAGATTTCATCATAACAATATTACCGAGCGCACCTGAAGCGATCCGAATGCTTGAGCTCGTAAGGTTTGACGCAATCATCTCTGACTACCAGATGCCGGAAATGAACGGTATCGAGTTTTTAAAAGTCGTCCGGGCCCGGGGAGACAAAACACCCTTCATTATCTTTACCGGAAAAGGGCGTGAAGAGGTAGTCATCGAAGCCCTGAACAGCGGGGCGGACTTCTATATCCAGAAAGGCGGCGAGCCCAAGTCGCAGTTTGTCGAACTGGCGCATAAGATCCGACGGGCAGTGCAGCACCGGACTGATGAGAAGGCACTCACTGAGAGCGAGGAGCGGTTCCGTGCGCTGGTTGAGAACACATCCGACATCATCCGTATCCTTGACCGGGAGGGACGGATTATCTTTGACACGGCAGCATCAGGGAGGGAGCTTGGGTATCCTCCCGGGTATACCATCGGCAAGTATCCGTCCGAATTCATCCATCCCGATGATCTCGCGGTGGTGAAACAGGAGTTATCAATGGTCTATGCAAAGACCAACACCGGTGTGCCAACCGAGTTCCGGGTCCGGAAAGCAGACGGGTCGTATGTATGGGCAGAATCGGTCGGGAAGAACCTAATCGGAGTGTCCGGCGTTGACGGTGTTGTTATAACCACCCGGTTCATCGATGAACGGAAGAGAGCGGAGGAAGTGCTCCGGGAAAGCGAGGCACGTCTATCTCTGGCATTGGAAGTGGGCAATGCTGGCATATGGGAATGGAATCTTGAGACGAACGAGGTCCACTTTGATACACGGTTCCACGCATTGCTCGGCTATAATCCGGGGGAACTGCCAACCACTGCGGAGGAATGGAAAACCTATCACCACCCGGGAGACCTTCCGGTGATGCTATCCACGGCGGAGGCATATTTGCGGGGCGACAGCCCTGTGTACGAGAGCGAACATCGTATTCGCACGAAAGCTGGGGAATGGGCATGGATCTTCACCAGAGGACGACTGATGAGCCGCACCACAAAGGGGTCTTTAAAGCTGTTCATGGGCTTCGCAATGAACATCACCGACCGGAAGCGTGCGGAAGAGTCGCTCAAAAAGAGCCAGGGTCAACTCGCGGAAGCGATGGATCTCGCACATCTGGTGAACTGGGAGTTTGATGTTGCCTCGGGTATCTTTACCTTCAATGACCCGTTCTATGCCTTGTATGGCACAACGGCGGAGCGGGAGGGCGGGTACCAGATGCCCGCCGAAGTATACGCTAGGGAATTCGTTTACCCGGATGATGCGGGTATGGTCGCCAATGAAGTGCAAAACGCGATAAATGCCACTGACCCGAACTATACGAGGCAGATCGAGCACCGGATTATCCGCAGGGACGGCGAGATCCGGCATATCATCGTGCGGTTTGGAATCACGAAAGATACTTTTGGCAGAACAGTCATAACCCACGGGGCGAACCAGGACATCACCGACCGCAAACAAACAGAGTTGGAGATCCAGCAATTGCTCGCGAATGTTTCTCAAGAGAAAGACAGACTATCCTCGCTGATCAACAGCATCTCCGATGAGGTCTGGTTTGCTGACACCGAAGGGCGATTCACGCTGGCAAACCCATCTGCTCTCCGGGAATTCCGTCTTGATCATGCGGATGGATTCAATGTCGAAACCCTCGCGAAGAGCCTGGAAGTTCTTCGCCCGGATGGCAGCCCCCGCCCGGTTGACGAGGCTCCGCCATTACGTGCTCTTGCCGGAGAAGTGGTACGGCTCCAGGAGGAGATCGTCCGGACTCCTGCAACCGGGGAGTTGCGGTACCGGCAGGTCAGCGCCGCTCCGGTCCATAATGATAAAGGCATCATCATGGGGTCTATATCGGTTGTCCGGGACATCACCGAGCGCAAGAAAGCTGAACAGTCACTTCAAGAGTCGGCGCTCCGATGGCAGAGCACGTTTGACTCGACTCAGGATGCGATCTTCATCCTGGACGCTGAACAACGGATAATCACGTGCAACCGCATGATGCTGGAGATCCTTGGTGTAAAGAATACCGATGACCTTATCGGGCGGCACTGCTGGGAAGTAGTGCATAAAACAACGGAACCAATTCCCGGCTGCCCGCTTGTCCGGATGCGGCAGTCACGTACACGGGAGCAGATGGAGCTGAAGATAGGTGAGCGTTGGTTTGTTGTTACTGCTGACCCGATTCTGGATGAAACACGAACACTCATCGGTGCTGTTCACAATATCCGTGATATCACCGAGCGCAAACGGGCAGAAGAGGCAGTGCAGGAATCTGAAAAAAAATTTGCCACCGTTTTCCGGAGCAGCCCGGTTGCGCTCACGCTCGTATCGACACGAGATGGAACATTCGTTGATGTCAATGACACCTTTGTCAGGAATACCGGGTATCCTCGTGACGAAGTAATTGGTACAACATCAGAGGCTCTGGGGATCTTTGCCGATAGAGATGAATACGAGCAGATGGTAACCCATCTCCGGGACCAGCAATGCATTTACGGCATGGAAATGAAGTTCCGGATAAAAACCGAAGAGATCCGGACATGCCTTGTCTCCTCTCGGTTTATCCTGGTGAGTGGAAAGCCCCACATTCTCTCAACCATTGAAGATATCACTGCCCGGAAGAACGCGGAAGAGGCGCTGCGGCAGAGCGAGAGCCGGTTCCGGGCACTTGCCGAAAACGCATCCGACATCATACGAATCCTTGACCCTGAGGGCAGGATCGTCTTTGATTCAGCAGCGGCAGAGCGCCTTCTTGGCTATCCCCCGGGGTTCACGATCGGCAGGAGCCCGTATGAGTTCATCCACCCCGATGATCTCGGCATGGTGAAGCAGAATCTCTCCGAGGTTTATAACAACAACAACCCCGGTCTCCCGACCGAATTCCGGATCCGGAAAGCAGACGGGTCATACACATGGGTAGAGTCTTTTGGGAAGAACCTGATTGGGGTACCTGGCGTTAATGGTGTTGTTATCACCACACGGTTCATCGATGACCGTAAGAAGGCAGAAGAGGCACTGCGAGAGAGCGAGGAGCGGTACCGGGCGCTCGTGGATAATGCCCTTGAAGCGATCCTGATCTTTGACTTCTCAGGAACTGCGCTCTTCGCAAACCACGCCACGGCAGCGCTCTTTGAGGTTGATGATCCCTCCGCGCTCACGGGCAGGAATGTAATGGAGTTCATCGCACCGGAATCAAGGGAGACGGTTCTTGCTGGTTTTGCATCGGTCATGGAGGGTAGGGATGCGTATCTTGCCCAGTATAAGGTCATCACCGCAACCCGGCGGGAGAAATGGGTAGAAGCGATCGGGAAGAAGATCCAGTTCAGCGGCGCTCCTGCTGACATCGTGACGCTCCGGGACATCACCGAGCGCAAGCTGGCGGAGGACGTGCTCAAAAAGAGCGAAGAGCAGTACCGTTCTCTTCTGGAGCATGTGCCGGAACTGATCCTTGTGCACCGGAACGGGATTATCCTGTATACCAATCCTGCGGCGGTGAAATCACTGGGATACCAGCCGTATGAGGCTCTCCACAGGCAGGTGAATGACTTTATCGCTCCGGAATTCCATGATCGCGTAGCAGCCGCAGTGCGCCGGAGGATGAGTGGCGAGACGGTTGAGCCATATGAGATTGATGTTATAAGCCGGGATGGCAGTCGCAGGACTATGGTCATCAACGGCACCCAGATCGAGTTCGAGGGAGTGCCTGCAAGCCTGATCGTGCTTGTTGACATCACCGAGCAGAAGGCGTTACATGATTCGGTGACGCTCGCGAATAAGAAACTGAACCTGCTATCGAGTATCACCCGTCACGACATCATCAACCAGTTATCCGCGCTGAATGGATACCTTGAACTCTCGCGGGACCTCCTCAACGATCCCGTGAAGCTGGCAGAGTTCATTACAAAGGAACAGAACATCGCAGGTACCATCGATGACCAGATCCGTTTCACGAAGGACTACCAGGACCTGGGGATACATGCACCGGTATGGCAGAATGTACACGAGAGCGTTGTCATGGCGAGAGAGAGCCTTCCCCTGCGGGGCATTGCCGTTGAAACGAACAGCCCCGCCCTTGAGGTGTATGCTGATCCGCTCCTCGTACGGGTGTTCTACAACTTGATCGACAACGCGCTCAGGTATGGCAGCGACCAGATGACCGCAATCCGGATCTCGTCACAGGTGTCCAGTCGCGGGCTTATGATCGTCTGTGAGGACGATGGAGTGGGTATTCCGGCGGATAAGAAGGTGGCGATCTTCAACCGGGGATATTTCAAACATACAGGGTTCGGGTTGTTCCTTTGCCGTGAGATTCTGTCCATCACCGGCATCACGATCACCGAGAACGGTGTACCGGGCAAAGGCGCCCGGTTTGAGATTACGGTACCGGAAGGGGCGTACCGGTTCACCAACACTGGGGAGAAATAATCCAGAAAAATGGCGAGAGCCGGGATCAATCCGCCGCCACATCATCCTTTGGCAAAAAAAACGGATCCTTGCGATGATTCCCGTTGAGCACCGGTATGAGGGATCGCAGCGGCACCGTGTGCAACTGCTGGTCGATGACGATGTTTAATGCCAACTACGAACATGACACCGGAGAGTGAGGTGAGGAGCGCGTGCGTGAACATCCGACGGTGCATCGCGCCGCGACGTGCTGTGGGCTTCGTAGTCTCAACAGAACAACCAGAAAAAAGATACGATGTCCATATAAACACTTTCCCGGTTGCAGCGATTCCTAAATACATTGCAGGAACCCCATTTCCATCGAATTCCTTATCCCATCACAATTGCAAATACCTTAGTTTAAGCATGAAATACAAGGTACATGGCGTTTGCCTGCACAATGGCAAATTCACGACAGGGAACATCCCGATGAGCATGAGATATGATACGCAGTTACCCGTTGAGAGAGGAACACCATAGTGCCAGCTCTTGACATAGAATCAGTCAAAGGTCTTTCAAGCGTTGAAGCAGCCGATAAGATCGGAACTGAGGGATACAATGAACTCCCGGATGCTAAGAAACACGGCATTTTCGGCATTATCGTTGAAGTAATCAAAGAGCCGATGTTTATTTTGCTGGTCGCAAGCGGTCTGATCTATTTTGTACTCGGCGATGTGACCGAGGGCATCATGCTGATGAGCTTTGTGTTCGTCATCATCGGCATCACGGTATATCAGGAGCAGAAGACCGAACGATTCAAGGTTCTGGACAATAATCAGTTCTCAAACGTTTCCCCACCATTTTTGATAAATACTACCGGAATGCATTTATTGCTATAAAAATAATAAAATTGTATAAAGTCCTGATAGAAATTATGGTGTTCCGTATGAAACAGCAGAATGTAATGTATTTTACCGACAAGGAAGAAGAGTTTGTGAATCTCCTTATTGAGATCGGCACCAGGAAAAATGTAGCGAAAATACTGGTGTTTCTTGCGAACACTCCGGAAGCATCAGCCCGGACAATCGAGCGCGGTGTCGATATACGCCAGCCTGAGGTGAGCGTAGCGATGAAATCCCTGACGGATATGGGATGGATCAGAAGTCGCGAGAGTTCATCTGAGCGCAAAGGCAGACCAATGAAAATCTACGAACTGGCAAAACCCATGAATGAAATTATTGAAATTATCGAGAACGAGAAGAAGACTGAAGCGAAGAATCAGCTTGCTCTCGTTCAGAAATTACGGGCTCATTTCACCTGAAATTCTCGAAAAAACCCTGCATCTCCCGGTCTATCTTAATCCATTTATTTTTATAATATATCCATTCAAAAAGGAGCCTCGCCAATGCCCCTGCAATCGACTTTCTCCTTTGAGATAGGTAAAAGTGTTCGGCAAAAATTCACTTCGCTTTAAAGGGCTTTGGCAGCCAATGGGTGACATCGTTTCCTGCCGTATTTTGGCAAACGGAGCCAGAATTGAGAGTATTTTTTGACACTAACCAATCCGGGCGTTTTACGGGGTTTTTGAGGATGTCTGGAATGCGATGAGAGGGAATCTGAGCCCAATTTGGGCTTATTTTGGAGTGTGACTATTACCCTCGGTAATATGGGCTTTTTAGAGAGGGGGTAATAAGAGACCTAGTGGGGAAAAGCGGGGGTGGAACCGTAGGGATTCGGGTTCCGGACGGTTTTTTAGATTTCTCCTTGTCGGACCGGCGGAGGTTTCCGGTCTTTTTGTTTTTACTTCAGAGGAGTTTCAAGAATTCCGGTAGAACCCGGGGGACCGTAAGTGATAAGTGAAAAGCGGAAATGGAGTTGTCGCGAATGTGTGCTTTGCCCTGAGTACCAGATGAGGGGCGATGCCACAACGCTGCCGGGCTGCATCTTCATTACGGATTACGCACTCCCATGCATCATACCCGCGACTGAGTTATTGAACGTTGGACATGTGCTCAGTACACAGTGACGAACATTCGCCTAACGAATAAAAGTGAAAATGAATCAATTTCCTTCTTTGTTAATTTCCCGTTGATAACAACAATTGGTAATGGGTTTTAAAATATCCAAAATTGGCTCAAATTGGATATCAGACCCCATAAGGATCAACTGCCCATCATCAAAATTATCCTTAAGGGATTCTGCGATAAGGATTTTTTTCATCGTGTCGAGACGAGAGAATGGACTTTCGAGGATGAGCGGTAGATCACATTTTGTAGATTTTCTTATTACCGTTAAAAGTGAGAGCCAAAGGAGCATCAGATCCCCGCCTGATATCTCGGGTAAAACATTGTAATCATCACGTTTTAATTGAAAAATACCATCTTCTTCGAATTCTATCGTAAATTCAACGTTTTGATATTTATCCCTGACACTTTTTATTACCGCCTCCGAAATCATTTCCTTTAACTTCTCGTTCGGAACGTTTGAAAACTTAAACAATAAGCGGAGTAAATTTTCTATTAAATCCCACGGGTCATCTTTACAATTCCAAAAAGATAATGGCGTTAAAATACCTGGCATATTTTTTTCAAATATGATCCATCGGTTTTCTTTAAATTCTTTATCTGTATGTAAGTCGAATACATGGGAAATAATTCCATTCTGTTTGGTATATACAAATTTTCTCTGTCTCATCAGTTTTAGATCTGAATTTTTATCTGAAAGGAAAATCTGGACGGAGACTTCTGCATCCTGATGATTTCTTAAGGATTTTATCGCCTGTTTGTTTAAGAGAGAAATTTCCAGTTTGGATCTTTTCAGGTCTGTATATTTAAAGACCCATTGCAGTGCATACGCAATAGTTGTTTTACCAGAACCGCACGGTCCTACGATGAGATTTACAAATTTTTCAGAGGAATACCCCAGAATAATTTCATTTTTTCCAAAAAATGATTTAAAATTATTCAGGATAATTTTATCGATAATCAGGGATTTACATGTCGTATCCATAATTCCTGATAACCTTATCACCTTATAATGAGACTGGTTTTTTGATTCTTTCTGTATCCTTGAATATACCCGTTGGAGTATTCATTTTTTAAAAATGAGTAGACAGTAACTCGTATGTGTTCGTCGTCCCTAGTCATATTTCTTAATTATTAAAATACTCTCATTATATATAGATCTACCGGTTTGCTCTCGTATTTCATAGAACCGGGCTCATAACGCCAAGGAAAAAAAGAGGGATCGGGATAGTTACAAAATAAAAGAAATTGTTGCATGACTAGCCCGTAGATATAGGCTAAAAAAAATCTAATTTTTCTCCTGTTCATATCTCTCACAATACTCTTTCTCCCCAACATAGAACAGCACCGGTGAAATTCCCCGATCTCACGGCACAGTCGTCGTCAGCACCCCAACAATCTCCTGCGCCATGCCCGGATCCAGAACCTTCGTGATCACGAGTCCGACAATCGCGATAACCAGCGCCCAAATCACCTTCATCACCTGCTCATTCTTCCCGAACACCTCGACAACCGCCTTCGCATCCGCCTGCATCCCCCGCTGGATCAGTTTCGGCAGGAACACAAACAACGGCAGGAAAACAATCATCGCCAGGATGAATGCAAGGGCGATCCCGGTTCTTCCCGCGAGATAAATCCCCGCCGGAACTGCAAACGTACCAGCGAGTAGAGAAGCCATCCCCACTTCACCGAGCCAGAAGTAGTGCGGCTGCCGGATATAGACCGCGAGATCCTCCAGAACGAGCCGATCCATCCGGAAGATCCCAAGAGCGTTCATCATCCCGTACCAGATCGCGTGCGTATGGTACGGATCTGCCGTCATCCCGACGAACAGCACCGCAACCGGCACGAGCAGCAGTACGAACGGCAAGCGGGCAAAGAAAAAAACCGCAGCGAGCAGGACCCCGGTCCCGCAGATCGTGCACCGGGTCTGCCACTCGTTCTCGAACATACTCCTCACCCCGAAATCTTAAAGAGGAACGTGGGGCTCGTGCACCCGCCATTCTCCGGAGAGAAATCCCGGACCCTCCCCATCTGCGCCCACTTCCGGCGACCGGTCCGGATACGGACCCTGTGGACACCCGGGGCCCTGGGATACACCACCCGCCCGTCAACATCGTGCATCTCGTCATACGGCGGGATGTCAAACCAATCCATCCAGAACCGGACACCGTGTGGCATATCCGTACCCCGGCGCATATCATTGAGCCGGATGGGTGCCATGTCATCATAGATGAGATCGATGATAAGGTTCTCGTCAGCCTTGTCCGGGTTCAGATCGAGTTGATAGAAAATCGGATTGCGGCTCACTTCTTCCGGGGAGAGTGGCGTGTCGGGCGTTAAGGGCAAAAGTCCGTTAAACGTGCCCCGGTACAGCCCGGTTACTCTTGCAATTGGTTGCATTACCATTTCAGTTTCCATGATACTTCTCCTTTGTTCGTTCATGTTCGTCCCTGAGAACCCCGAACTCCTCGCACATCACGTCGTATTTGCCGATCTTCTGGTAGATGACAAACAGCGCCGGGTACAGCGGGAGCACTGCGCCGAGAACGACCGCTAATAATTCAACGTCCATAAAATGCTCCGTCGTGACAGAAAGCAATGAAAAGAGTGAAGACCTGGGGGTCTTCACCCTTCCCAGGTCCCGTCAAAGTAGGATCAGGCGAGTGCCGCAACGCCGTCCGCCCAGGTCTCGATCCTTGTGAGGATCGCGTCATCTGAGTAGGACGACACGGTCATCGTCTCGCGGGTGAGGGTCACATTGTACAACTCGCCGTTTGCATCATGGCACCGGATCGTTGCTGAATAGGAATCGGTTTCAGGATCATGTATGATCGTACCGACATGTGCGGCGGCAAACGGTGCGCTGCCCATAAGGATGGCAACGCCGGCATCGAAACCGGCATGGGTCTCGTATTTATCGGTAGTAGAACCGCACCGTTTCGCTTCGGCGTTTTCCCATACCAGTGCGGCGCCATATGAGCGCTTGGTAACCTCAACGGCTGCCATATTTTCACCAGTTACGGAATAGGGTGTGCATTCGAACGGGTTCGCGACGATCGTAGTGACAATCGTGTCAAACGCGGTTGCATCTGCAATCGGATCGGTAAAGGTGCGTATCGCGGACTTTACAATTGTTCTTGGAATAAAATCTCCCATAGTTGTGGTATCTCCTGCCTGAGGTAGTCAGGCAATACCATATATTACTTATGGTAATAAATACTTTTCTAAAAATTACTATTGGTAATAGTTATAATTGGCTGTAATCGCACCAGATTCCCCTTGTCTGAGGCAGTCTTCTGGATGGGGTAATCAGGCAGTATCATATATTACTCATGGTAATAAATACTTTTCTAAAAATTACTATTGGTAATGGTTATAATGGGCTGTAATCGCACCAGATTCCCCTTGTCTGAGGCAGTCTTCTGGATGGGGTAATCAGGCAGTATCATATATTACCCATGGTAATAAATACCTTATTAAGATTGCTGTTGGTAATAAGTGTTATCGGATGCATTTGCCTCCAGGTCGTGTGGGAAATCCCAGATACACAAAATTCAGCCCGTTGCGACGATTGTACCCGTCAAAAAAGTTTAAAGGAGTTTGAGGAGCATGAGATATTCCCCCGGTCTGTTTTATTGCGTGGTTGTGATAATCTTGTCTTTCAGGCAGACTGGGGGGTTATGCTGTTTTCGCCGGTCATATTGATTTGGAGAATGTGGGAATCATTGCCCCTGCCTGCATGATATCGTCATTCAGGCACTGCTCTTTTTCTTTGCCAGTTTCTTTGGCTTCCTCATTTTCCTGCGGGTCTCTTCTGTATGGTATTTCCCTTTCTCTGCCTCGCTTATTTTCCCCCTTGTTTCTTCGGATGTTTTATGTCCTTTCTTTACCTCACTCATTTTTCGGCGAACGTCTGGATTCGCCATTTGTTTATTAGCAGCCTCGCTCAATTTTCTCCTTCGTTCCAGCTCCTTTATCCGATCTGCGCAAATACCCTGTGTCATTTCTACCCGTTATCCCAAAACAATTGGTTGTGTATCAAGAATTTTTCCGGTTTATTTTTCCCTGGTACCGGTAAACCGGTACGCTCCTTTCGGCACGGTGATCTCGAATCGTGCTCCTTTGCCTGGCTCGCCGGTCTCGCGGATGGTGATGCCGGTGATTGCAAGGATCTCCCGCGAGAGAAACAGACCAAGACCGGTATGTTTACCAAACCCTTTCCGGAAAAGTTTTTTCTGGTCATATGCGGAGATCCCCATGCCGTCATCCTCGCAGATGATCGTGAGGCTCGTGTCAGATTCCTGTGATGAAACCCGGATCGTCTTCATCTGGTCACCGCCGTATCTGAGGGCGTTGTCAATCAGGTTGTAGAAGACCTTTTCGAAGAGTGGATCGGCATATACATCAGGATCAGCGGGATCAGCCTCGACATGCACTGCCCGCAGGGGAAGTGCTGCCATCGCGTTTCTGATGCTTGCGTTCACGTTCTACCATGCGGAAGCTGAAACACCCAGATTCAAGTAGTCCTTCGTAAACGTAATTTGCTCCTCGATGGTTCTTGTTATCTTTAATATTTTTGCATAAGAAATGATGGCATTACCAATGAACATATTTTCGAAAAACGTTTTGGTAAATTGAGCGCGGATTGAGGTTGTTGCACAGACATTTCAAATTCCACAATTGTATCAATTTGTATCGAAAATCTCGTTGGAAATTTGTCAGAACGCAAAAAAATTTTATCATTTCTACTATTCAGGCTGGGTCACAACTAGAAAATGGGGTAGTTGCTTATAAACTCCGGATGAAAATATTCGCAAATTGAGGTTGTTTTATTGCGTTCATGGGGTTATGACCCAGCCTGTATTGGGTTAATCTTTTCGAGTTGTGCAACAGCCACGATTGCGATTTCGAATGATGGCGAACCATGAACGGATATTTCCCTAAAAGTAGCTGGATCGATTCCTCTAAGTGACTTACGGGAAATGACAATCTATGGTTCGCCATGCTTCGAAATTCAAAACAAGTCACGATTTGCCATTTTCCTTTTTCGGAAAGTCAGAATTTATACCGGGTTGGTTTTTAAGCCGGATTCCCACATAATTTTTTCTTCCCGTGGTCTTATCTTTGGTACGCTCAAAACCATGATCGCTCATTTCAAATCCGAACGAACGAACACTTTTACACTTTTCGTCCGGTGCGTTTAATTCGTGCCAAAGTTTGTATGCATTGTATAGATCCGTTGCTCCGGTCGCTGCTCCGGGTTCGATAACGCAAACATCTGCAAAGAAATCTCCCAAAAAGTCCTGCTCATCCCGGTAATTCTGGGTTGCCTGCCGTACTTCTTCAGGCTCACTAATTCCGATCTCCTGGTATTTTTTAAGTCCGGTGATCATCCACTGCATGATCCCCGGTGCTTCTGCAAGTAGTTTGTCAAGCAATTTCTTATCTCTTTCAGGTTCAGGAATGACAAATGAGAACGGGATAAGTTTTACGCGGTCCCAAATCGAGTTTGTCGTATCTGTGATCCTTGGGGCTGAGTTGAAACTCCACCATATTTTACATTCCGGCGTAAATTCAAAATATTCCTGGAACAAGAATCGGGCTTGTATTTTATCGCCACCTCCGGTCAGCTTCTTAATGACATCTTCATCAAGTCTTTTTCCTTTGCCAGCCTCAGTTGCTGATACAAAACGGGCTCCTCTCAGTGCTGCGAGATCATTCCGTATCCCTTCGGTCCGAGCTATACAGAGCGTGGACGATTCAACCGGCTTACCATAGTCACCCATAACTGCGAGCAGGGTATTTAAGAAAGTAGATTTGCCGTTCGCTCCTGCTCCGTGACAAAGGAATAATGCCCGCTCCCCTGTGCGTCCTGTGAGTGAATACCCGGAGGACCGCTGGAGATAACTGATCAGGTTCTCATTCCCCTGCATGACCTGGTTAATGAATTGTAACCAGTTCGGACACTTCGCATCCGGATTATAGACAGTTCCGGTAATTTTTGTTATGTAGTCATCGCGTCGGGGCTCGGTGAAACCAAACGAATTAAGATTTAAGGTTCCGTTCGGAAAGTTCAGCTGATCCGGGTTCGCGTCCATCCGGTCCGGTGTCATTGGTAAAGCTGATTTGGCTAATTCGGTCATTGCATCGATCCGAGTATGCCCCTGTGATATGCCCGCCCATTTATAAAACTCAGCTCGTTCGATTGGTGTTTTAATCATTGCCGCTTCGTCTCCTATCCTGGTGGTTGTTTCCTTTGCCAGCTCCCGAACGAATAAGGATTCATCCCTTTTCCACCGTTGCCCGTCCCAAATAAACCAGCTCTTAAATGCATTGCAAAATCGTAGATCCTTCCCGAACCGCATAGTGAGCCGCTCACTATTTCCGAGATCTGATCGGGGATTTGTCGCGCAGTGCAGATTTCTAATTTTTTGCGTTTCTTCTTCCTGGTCTGATAAAAACAGGCGGTGCGAGGATTCGTTTAGAGTCCACCCCGCCGATACTGGTTCCTGGCGTACCTCGCAAATCAGTTCCTGTACTGCCGGCTCCGATGGCGGATGGAATAGAGGAGCACTCTTTACTTTACCTGGTGCGGCAGCTATAGCCCACGCCTCTAAAAACAGAGCAGGATCCCGAACTTTCGCAGCATCCCCGCCTACCGTCATCAGGATCTCAAAGAGCTGCTCCCGAGTCATGCGGTAATAAATGTTGCCTGGCAGTGCCTTCAGTGTTGAGTTTTGAAGGGCTCGCAGTCGGTTCGCTTCGCTCCCGTCCCCCACCAGTTCCGCCACTCGTATCACCTTCTCCTACAGGCTCGGTGCTGCGCTGCTCATGCTTTCAACAATTCGGCAATTCCCTTTTGGATAAAAACATCAAGAGAAATATCATCGATTTTTATGGTTTCCTGCGTCTTGTCGAAATCTTTCTGAACTTGCTTGCGGTATCCGGCAAACCATGAACTTGCATCACAACCCAGATACTTTTCAATCGCAATCATGCCCGTCTATCTCCCGATGCCAGCCGGTTCAAAAGGTGCTGTCTCACCAGTACTACTGCATCAATTCTTTTTTTCGCCTCATTTAAGTCTCCGGAATCGAAATAAATCTTAATCTCGCCTCCTTTTCCGGGAGTGCCTATGGTTATTGAATCCACGTGTTCGGTGCAATGGATGACAATTTCCGGCATTATTGCACCGCCGTTTGTGACAGATCAATCAATCCACTCGCGAGGACGTATTTATTGGATTTTTCGATAACGCCCGTGATGGCATACACACAATTCGCCACAGAGAGTGCACCAATCAGAGCATCGCTTCCATCCTGGGCTTCTGCTATTACCCGGTTGAATGTTTTCAATGCCGAATCAAGGTTCTCCGGAGAGCGTCCTCCCTCCATCAGTAAGGTCATGACTCCATCTGCCAGGGACCATAAATCGTGTGCCGGGGTCTCATACATGGTCGTTCCATGTCGTCAAGAACCGACAACAGATGTCGCAAATAATATTTGTTAAAGATTATATCGGGTAGTTCAACCCGCAGAAGAGCAATCTGATCGGCATCCGTCACCATTTTCAGATCTGCCGCACATTGGTGGAGCTGTCTCTTACCATGGATCCCATGCTGCCGGATATCCGCGATAAGTGCCTGGATATCTTCCAGAGCAAACAGAGACAGTTCCTCAGATATTACCAGGGCCGCGACAGTTTCGTCCGAGTCAAGGCGATATAAGTACCTGAATGCGGCGATTTGCGCAGGTGTGAGATTCTCATCCCCTGCCGCATCAGCGACAAGGACCGCTGCTTCACGCGACTTTGGAATAAGTTCCATGCTCGCGTCCCTCATCAAAAATTTCAAAATCAAGATCAAACAAGGTGCCACTTCCCGGTCTGGATAGCAACCTCTGCCGCCGCACGGTGTAGCGGCGACAGGTGTTCAAGAGTCTCCCGGTCGATCGTGAACCCTGATATAAGCCGGGGTTTAGGCAAAGTTGATACTTCAGAAGCCGCAAAATTAACCATGTCTACCCTTCCTTTGCGGGTTGGGAGACGGTGCGCCGGGTGAACTTGCTGGCGCTAGCTCAATCCCGGCGCATTCTTGTCTTTTCAATTTGTTTTTGATACCTTCTACAAGAACCTGGGTCATATTGATCCCCTGTTCTTTTGCAGCCTGTTTGAGATCATACGGAATCTGAAGACAGGTGTTCTGGAAAAGTTGTTCTTTGCGAATTACAATTACCATCTTTTTTCTCCGCACCCTTCACGGGATTGTAAGTAATCTGATGGGTAGGTATATATGGAAAGTATGATCACATAGGGAATTAGTGAATCATAGTATGGTGTTTTCAGAAAATGATCTGCATATACTAAACAAAATCGCGATATCGCCAGATCCCATAACTGCCTACGAACTGTCCACAACACTGGAGAAAGATTATTCGACCATTCATAAGGCATGTAAAAAATTGGTTGTATTGAGGATTTTAAAATCGGATAACGAAACCAATGATAAAAACGTGCCTAAAAAGATTTTGACGTTCACGCTATACGGTTTTTGCCGATTTGTCGCCCAAAGCGAATTGTTTTTCACTCATGGCTGTAATTTATCAATAGATTTGGATACCGATGATACGCCGGGGGCGGAATACGGGCCGATTGATGATCAAATGAAGATTTTAAAAAAATGGAAATACCTTCACGAATCTATTGACTGGGTATATTCCCTTATTTTAAAAATGCCGGAAAAAGAGCCGGGATTCGGACCGTTTTTATTGAGTCTGTTTAATGGTTCATGTAAAAGGATTACAAATGAAGCAATCTCCCCAAAATACATCTCAACCGACAATAAAGGGATTGCGAACATCTTCCCAAAAAACATCTATTTCGAAGATGAGTCTGCAAAAAGGACACTTATTGAATTTTTGGATTTTATCGATTCTAAGTTGTATGAAGAGGTCTTCAAAGGGTTTGAATTTTTTATTCATGTCCTTATGTTAGCCGAATATCCCCCCGATCTATCCATTGAAGTAATCAACATTATTAAAAAATCTGATAAAGGGCAACCAATAATAAAAGAATATTTAAAACGAGAATTAGGGGGATGCGAAACATCAAAAAAATTTGAAAAATTATTGTGAATTCTTCACGCTGATCCGTTCGCCTGCATAGCGATAATCTGATTCTGAAGATCTTTAATCTGTTTCTTCATTGCCGTAAATTCCGGTAAGAGTTCTGCCTGTTCTGTTGCTACCATAACCTTCTGTCGTGCTTCTTCTGTTAGCTCAAGTGCACAGACCGGGCACCACTGATGGGTGGGTCCGGCAATCGTGCCGCACCGGGGGCACTGCCGGGGCTCCAGAACCTTTGATTTCGGTTTACCCGCAATCTGCACACCGGCTAACCGTGCCATCTCTATCCTGACATCGGAGGGACCGACATGCGAATAGCACTTGTCCATCATGATCGTGGATGTGTCCCCCCATCCGAGCAGTTTAATCATACTTTCCTGGCATCCGTCTTGGATCAAATGCGTAATTTTGCTGTGCCGGAACAGGTGCGGCGTGATCTTTCTGGTGATCTTGGCTCGCTCTGCAATATTCTTGATCTGTTTGGCAACACCTGCATACTGGAGCTGGTTCCTGCCGGTCCGGTTCCGGCCCCCGCCGGATGTCAGGAATACGAAGTTCTCCCCGGCAGGTTCTCCTGGATAATCGTTTTTCCATGCTGAGAGATATTCCCGTGCCATGAATAACGGGATAAGTCGGGTTTTCTCTGTCTTGAACTTCACCGTTACGGTCGCATCAACATCGGTGAATTGAACCTGGTTCCATCGCAGGGTTCCCAGTTCCCCGACACGGAGGGCACCATCATACAAGACACTGATGATCGCCCGGTCCCTGCTGTTCTGGCAGGCTTTTAACATTGCGCGGATCTCTTCTTTGGTGAACAGATCATCAGCCTTTTTTGTGTCGTAATGGTATGCTGGCGGGGAAATGTCCCCCAGTTTCTTTTCGGGGATTGCAGAGTATCCGTTCTCTACCATCCACAAAAAAATCCGTTTCATGAACCGGACAAAATCGGCGATCGTGTTCGCCTTGTACCGGGGGGACCCGTCCGGTTTTAGCGCCGTCTCAAGACCCTCTCGCGCGGCATATACGTCTTTGATAGCGCTCTCCCGAAATGGTTTTGGAAAAAACTCCCGGAGGCGGATCAGAGTAACGGTGAGTTTGAAACATCGTGAAGCGGTGATCTTTTTGTTGACCGCTTTCGTTTCCTGCACAAATTCAAGAATAAGATCTGCATCATCCTGTGTGATCTTCTGATTATTCACTGCCTTCTTTAAGGCACCGTTTGAATACTCCCGGTACTTAACATCGGAAGTATGGAAACGGCTTTCCTGACTTGCTGGCGCAGTCATGAAAGATACTTTTGCATGGTAAGCATATAAAGAATTTGATTAGAACATAACCTAGTGACTATATGCCCCATAACAGCACTCGGTTTTGGCTCTTTTCAAAAACAGTCTCTCCCATAGTGAGAAAGATCGGATTCCGCTTTCTGGTTTACCCCGGTTCAGAAAATTTCAGGAATACACGTTTCCGTTCTCTGCCGGGCAGTCTTCCCGTACCGGATCGTGAAAAGATCATTTTTCAGGAAGTCCGGCTTTTGTGGTGCTGTCGGCTAAAAGATGAAACAGGTACCCGAGAAAAAAGGCGGAGACGTAAAAGAAAAGTGCCGAGAATACACCGATCAGTGCCGTGATCGCAAAGACCCACAGGATCACCTTCAAGGTCTTCCTGCTATGAAATGTGTGACGGTGGTTCCAGTGCCGCGCGGGTTCGAGAATATCAGGAGCGACCGAACCAAGTGCCACTGTACCCGTCCCGATCAACCAGACCCCATTCGGTGAGATACCAAGAAACGGCATGACAAGAACGTTTACAAGACTATTATTGATAAAATTATACACTAAAAAACATATGAGACCAATACCAAGATGCGCTCCGCGATTCAATCCCGGTCCTCCGCCATTCTTTTTCGTGTCAAGGAAAATTGTGGGAAAAGATCCAAGGAACGGGGAGATTTATAAAACCCAAAAAACATCGGATTACCGATGTTCATGCAAAAAGGGGTGGGGATCACCTTGCCGGATCAATCCGTCACAACGCTCTGGGTCGTGTTGACCGTTGCTGTGGCATTGACGACAGGTGTGGTGACGACCGTAGTTGCGACCGTGGTTGGCACCGGAGTGGGCGTGGGTGTTTTGAATACGGCGAGGAAATCAACGGTACCACGTGGACGGGTTGTTGACTCCTCTTGCATCATTATACCGTTCTTGTAGACGCGAACAGTAAGTTTTTCTCCGGATCCATCTTGTTTTGTCACGGATGCCGTTACCGGTCCATCGACGGTCGAGACCTGGTAGAAATGGTCACCGGTATCCGTCACCTGTTGTCCCGGCGGACCGTATGTGCCGGTATATGTCTGGGAATAGGTAATCCGGATATACACGTTATTTGGCGGAATATTCTCATCCCCGGCAGAGACTGAACCGGATGTGACGGCAGGTGTGATCGTGGGGACGACCGTGATGGTACCCGTGGGTGTCGGGGTAGACGGTTTGAGGGTGACTGCCGTATGTGTGACAACCGGTGTCATGGTGACGGTACTATCAGGAACACCACTCGCAGCAGGCGCAGGTTTCAGGAAGATAAAAGCACCGGCGGCGATCACCAGAAGGACAATTATTATCCCGGCAATCATGATACCCCGACGGCTTTCTGCTACCGGAGGGGATCCGGGGACCGTAGGTACTGGGGGAACCGGGGGTGCCGGTTCAGCAGGTGAGACCGGTTCTACCGGTGCAACAGGTTCAACGTCGGGTACGGGTTGAGGAGTCTCTTCCACTGGCGTAACCGGTTCGACGGGACTTTCAGCAGGTTTCGCGGGAGCAACAACGACCGGTTCCGGTTCTGGTTCCGGAGCAGGAAGTGCTGTTGCTTCCGGGGGTGTCGGTAACACCGGGAAGTGAAGGATGGGTTCTTTGATAATGAGCGGTGCCGGTTCAGTCCGGGGAACCGAGTCCTCGATCAATGGTTCTATCGAATGAATGATCTGTTCCACCGGGCGCACCACACGCTCCTGTACGACCGGAGGAACGGGCTGTGGGGATACGGTAATGGGCGTTATCTCAGACGGCGTCTCCTGTGCTGTCCCGGCAGGAACCGTTACCGTGAACTCCGCAACCGGGTGAGTAGCCGAGATGACAGGAACCGTCTGACGAACGGGTGACGTAACAACCGGGACACCAGGTACCGGCTCTGCGCCCGTCTCTCCGGCACCGCCTACTTTCGTCCCGCACCGGTTACAGAATGCAGATCCGGTCGGGATACGGTTGCCGCACCGCACACAGAACACCCCTTCTGGCAGTGTCGAGATCTCGATCGGTTTTGGCGGAACCGGCCCGGTCTCGATGATCTTCTTTATCGGGCGGGAGATCTCGATCTTCTTCTTCACCGCAGTCCCACTCGTCATCCGGATCTGCGGAGGCGTGATTGCTTCAGGTTCCGGGCGTGGTTCCGGCTCCGGTGCCGGTGTGACCCTGTGGGTGATCGTCTGCGTTGAGGATGACGGGTACTCCCGGAGAATTTTTATCCAGTCCTCGCACTCGCGCTTTCGCTCCCCGCCGGATTTCTTGGAGAAGGTGAGCACCATCTGGCGCGTGGCACCGGTATTTGTGAGTATGGAGAGTGTGATCACGGGATCCCGGATCGCATTCTCACTCATCTCAGCATGGCGCAGCGTCGCAAGCAGAATCGTCTGCTGGGGAATGTGTTTCTTCCTGCTATCCACAAGAATAATTCGTTTGTTGGTGAGTATCGCTTCAAACGGAGCTGATTTGACAATAACGTTCTCCGCAGTCAGCCGTATGGTCTCATCACTGTACAGATCTGGATCGCCCATCCGATAACCCTCGCTTGTATAGTCTTTGCGTTATCTATGGCAAAAAAGTATGCGTTGCCAGTCCCCTTTCCCGCATGTTCGATCAGATGGATCAGAGAACTTCCCGGTCGTTCATATATGGGCGAAGCCTTGGGGGGATCACCACAGACCCATCCCGCTCCTGGTAGTTCTCAAGGATCGCACGCATCGCGCGGGATGTCGCAATGGCAGTTGAATTGAGCGTGTGAATGTACCGTTTTGACTCAAAGTCATCCTTCGCACGCACCTTGATATTGAGACGGACTGCCTGGTAGGTTGTACAGTTCGAGCAGGATACCACTTCCTTGTACGCGTTCTCGCGCGGCATCCAGACCTCAATATCATATTTTTTTGCGGCAACAGTTCCGATATCACCCGTGCAGATATTCACGACATGGTACGGAAGTCCCAGCGATAAAAACACCTCTTCGGCATTGGCAAGCAGTTCCTCGTGGATCTTCCAGGAATCCTCAGGTGAACAGAAGACGAACTGTTCAACCTTTGAGAACTGGTGGACGCGGAACAATCCTTTCGTGTCCAGACCATGAGACCCGATCTCCCGGCGGAAACAGGGCGAGATCCCCGCAAGGCGGAGAGGTAAATCC